>Ga0209702_10002757_pt1 | contig 29559 bp, 31 predicted proteins | sample FRY01_FD_187210 | JGI IMG/M metagenome (GOLD analysis project Ga0209702, IMG submission 187210) | Freshwater microbial communities from Lake Fryxell liftoff mats and glacier meltwater in Antarctica - FRY-01 (SPAdes) (version 2) | ecosystem: Environmental > Aquatic > Freshwater > Ice > Glacier... | reverse complement strand
ACGCAAGCCTCAAGCTCGATACGGTCTGCTGAGGAAAGAAAGCCGGGGCGGATCATAGGCATAGCTGAATCGTTCCAAACCCAGCCGTCAAGACGTCAAATTCGGCTTCCGCGAGACTCGGAGTATATCTCTTTGCCACCGCAACACATCTTTCCGACCTTGGCTTAGCCGATCCCGACCTGACATGGCTGACACACCGGGTGCGGCAAGTGCAGTCGTGAACGCGTTTTGCTTGGCAGTCACAGGATGTTTGCTATGCTTGACTCGCGCAGACACACAGGTGGACCGGTCCGAATGGACAAACTGAAACCCGAAAACACCACCTATTTCAGCCAGCCGGTCCGTCAGATCGTCACAATGCTGTTCGCAAGCGCGCTGGTTGGGGTCGGCGCGTGGCTGATCCACGGCGAAGTCGTCGCGATCATCGCCACCAACCCGCTGCTGAACGGATTTATCGCGGGTGTGTTTCTGCTGGCCGTGCTGACCTGCTTCTGGCAAGTGCTTATCCTGTTTCAGTCCGTCAACTGGATCGAGAATTTCGTGCAGCACCGTCCCGGCTATGAGGCGCTGAACCCGCCGCGCCTGCTGGCCCCGCTTGCACAATTGCTGCGGTCTCGCGGGGCGCGGATGCAAATCTCTGCCACCTCGACACAGTCCATTCTGGATTCGGTCTCGACGCGGATCGACGAAGGGCGCGACATCACGCGCTATTTGACCAACCTTCTGATTTTCCTGGGACTTTTGGGCACGTTCTATGGTCTGGCGACGGCTGTGCCTGCCATCGTAGACACCATCCGGTCGCTGGACCCGAAAAGCGGCGAGTCCGGGGTCGAGTTGTTCGCCAAGCTGATGAACGGGCTGGAGGCGCAGTTGGGTGGCATGGGCACCGCGTTTTCGTCCTCTTTGCTTGGTTTGGCGGGGTCACTGGTCGTGGGTCTGTTGGAGCTGTTCGCAGGACACGGGCAGAACCGGTTTTACCGCGAACTGGAAGAATGGTTGTCGTCGATCACTCGGCTTGGCTATTCGTCGGGCGATGGGGACGGGGCAGAGTCCGGGGCTACCCTGCAAGTGCTGGATGCGATGACGGCACAGATCGATGTTCTGCAGACACTGCACGCGCAAGCCGAAAACAACCGGATGGCGGGCGAGGAACGGCTTTCGGAACTTACTGGCGCCATTCAGGCTTTGGCCAAACGGCTTGAAGGCGCTGCCGAAGTTTCGGCTACCCAAGGTGTCGCCCAGATCGCGGCGCTGGAGCGGGTCGCCGTCGGCCAAGACCGGGCAACCAAGGGGCAGGACCGGATTTCACTGGGCCAGGAACGCCTGATCGAGGCACTGACCGGGGCCGAGGGCGGGGCCCATTCCGACGCGGAAAGCCGAATGCGGCTGCGGTCGATCGACGTGCAACTGCTGCGGATACTGGAAGAGATCAGCGCCGGGCGGCAAGAAAGCATCGCCGATCTGCGCGGCGATCTGGGGGCGCTGACCCAGGCCATCCGGCAGCTGTCGCGCGCCAACACCGGGCGAGGCTGACCGATGGGCCTGTCCCGTCGCCGCGATAACGCAATGATCTGGCCCGGCTTCGTCGATGCGGTTACGACGCTGTTGATGGTGCTGATGTTCGTGCTGACCATCTTTACCGTCATGCAATCGGTCCTGCGCGAGACGATCACCACCCAAGGCTCCGAGTTGGACGCGTTGACCGCGCAGGTCGCGGGCCTTGCCGATGCACTTGGCCTGGAACGGGACCGGACCGCCAACTTGCAGGCCGAAATCGGCACGCTGACCGCCAACCTGACGGCGGCGCTGGCCGAAGGAGATCGCCAAGCGGGGTTGGTCGCCTCGCTGACCGGGCAGCTGACGGCCCGCGTGACCGAACTCGACGCAGCGACTGGACGGATCGCCAGCTTCGAGGCGCAGGTAGCCAGCCTTCTTGCCGATCGCGATTCGGCGCGGGGCGAGGCTGCGACGCTGTCGGCCTCGTTGGGCGATCTGCAATCGGCGCAGGCCCGGTTGATCACCGAGAAAGAGGCGCTTGATCTGGCGCTGGCCAAGGCCCGCACAGAGATCGACGCGGGCACCGAGGCGGCCCGGTTGGCTGCGGCAAGGCGCGCGGCGTTGGAGGCGTTGATCGCCGACATGCAGCAGCAGGCGGCAAACAGCGAAGTGTCCCTGACAGCGGCATTGACAGCGTTGCAGACCGCCGAAGCGCGGGCCGCGATGGCGACTGAGGCAGAACTGAAACTGGCGGCTGAACAGGGGGCTGCGGCGGCGCTGCGATTGCGGCTTGATGGCGTGACCAGTGAGCTGACCGAGTTGGAGAAGGCGCGGTTGGCGGACCTTACAGTCGCTCAGGCGCTGCGATTGCGGCTTGATAGCGCGACCAGCGAGTTGGCCGAATTAGAGAAAGTTCGGCTGGCGGACCTCGCAGCGACAGAGGCGCTGCAAGCGCAACTGAATGGCGCGACGAGCGAGTTGACCGAGGCGGAGAAAGTTCGGCTCGCGGATATCGCAGTAACCGAGGCGCTGCGGGCCAGGCTGGAAGGTGTGACGAACGAATTGACCGAATCGGAAAAGGCGCGACTGGCGGACCTTGCAGCGGCCGAGGCATTGCGTGCCCGGCTGGATGGCGTGACGAACGAATTGACCGCGGCGGAGAAGACGCGGCTGGCGGACCTGGCAGCGGCCGAGGTGTTGCGGGCCCGGCTGGCATCGGCGGATGACGAGTTGATCGCGATGACGCTGGCGCTGGAAGAACAACGAAAGCGGGCAGAGGAAACTCTGACGCTGCTTGCTGCCGCCGATGCGGCGCGCGACGCGAATGCAGACAAGGCAATTCTTTTGGAAACGGCTCATCAGGTGTTGACCCAGAAGGATCAGGAACTGGTCGATGCGGCGCAGCGGATGGCGGCGCTGAACCAGCAGATCGCAGCCCTGCGCGGTCAGTTGGGGTCGCTGCAAGAAGCGTTAAACGCTTCGGCCGCCAAGGACGCCGAGGCCAACGTGCTGGTCAACGCGCTGGGTGGCCAGTTGAACGCGGCGCTGGCGCGGGTCGCGGCCGAAGAGAAGCGGCGGGCGGAATTGGAGGAGGCCGAGCGCAAGCGGCTGGAAGCCGAGAACCTTGACCTTGCCAAGTTCCGGTCGAACTTTTTTGCCCAGCTTTCTACCGTGCTGGCGGGGCGCGAAGGTGTGCGGGTGGTGGGGGACCGGTTCGTGTTCTCGTCCGAGGTGCTGTTTCAGGCGGGGTCCGCCGATCTGGCCCCCGAGGGGAAGGTGCAGATTGCCGGGGTCGTACAGACGCTGATCGAAGTGGCCGACCAGATCCCACCCGGCATCGACTGGGTTATCCGGGTCGATGGGCATACCGATGCGATCCCCTTGTCAGGGTCGGGCGCGTTTGCCGACAACTGGGAATTGTCGCAGGCGAGGGCGCTGTCGGTGGTTCGGTTCATGCAGAACGTTCTGGGCTTTCCGCCTGAGAGGATGGCCGCGACCGGGTTCGGGGAATATCGCCCGGTGGCCGAGGGGAACAGCCCCGAGGCGTTGGCGGCCAATCGGCGGATAGAGTTGAAGCTGACCGAGCGATAACTGCGCGGCAACGGTGGTCCAAACTTTATGAAGCTAAAACAACGAGTTTGGGGTGAAATTTTAACCAAATCTTGACCTTTGCCCCGGCAGCCCACAAAAAAAGGCCCCCGATTTCGCGGGGGCCTTTTTGAAACGCTAAGGCTTGCTGCGTTATTCCGCCGTCAGCAGGGGCGGCTTGGCCCCGGTGAGGCGCGGCTTTTGCGGCTCTTCGATCACCAGCGCAATCGCGTCATCTTTCAAAACCACATGGACGGTGCCGCCCTTGGTCAGCTTGCCGAAAAGCAGTTCTTCGGCCAGCGGTTTCTTGATGTGTTCCTGGATGACACGGCCCAAGGGGCGCGCGCCCATCCGGTCGTCATAACCTTTGTCGCCGAGCCACAAGGCTGCCTCGGGCGACAGGTCGATGTGCACGCCACGATCCAGAAGCTGTGCTTCGAGTTGCATGACGAATTTCTCGACCACTTGCAGGATGATCTCGCGGCCCAAGGCGGCAAAGCTGATGATGGCGTCCAGACGGTTGCGGAATTCGGGCGTGAAGATCCGCTCGATGGCCATGGTGTCTTCGCCCGTCCGCTTGTCCCGGCCAAATCCGATGGCCGATTTCTGCATGTCGGACGCGCCCGCGTTGGTGGTCATGATCAGGATCACGTTGCGGAAATCAACCTGACGTCCGTTGTGGTCGGTCAGTTTGCCGTGGTCCATCACCTGCAGCAGGATATTGTAGACATCCGGGTGGGCCTTTTCAATCTCGTCCAGCAGCAGCACGCAATGCGGATGCTGGTCGATGCCGTCGGTCAACAACCCGCCCTGATCGAAGCCGACATAGCCCGGAGGCGCGCCGATCAAACGGGAAATCGCGTGTTTTTCCATGTATTCCGACATGTCGAATCGGATCAGTTCCACGCCAAGACTGGAGGCGAGTTGCTTTGCCACCTCGGTCTTGCCCACCCCTGTGGGGCCTGCGAACAGGTAGTTACCGATGGGCTTTTCCGGTTCGCGCAGGCCGGCACGGGCGAGTTTGATCGCCGAGCAAAGGGCATTCACGGCGGCGTCCTGCCCGAAAACCACGCGTTTCAGCGTCTTTTCCAGATCGCGCAGGACTTCTGCATCGTCTTTGGACACGTTCTTGGGCGGGATGCGGGCGATTTTCGCAACGACAGCCTCGATCTCCTTGGGTGTGATGGTCTTGCGCCGCTTGCTGTCGGGCAAGAGGTGCTGGGCCGCCCCAGCTTCGTCGATCACGTCGATCGCCTTGTCGGGCAGTTTGCGGTCGTGGATATAACGCGCGGCAAGCTCCACGGCGGATTTGATCGCATCATGGGTATAGCGCAGGTCGTGGTGCTGCTCGAAGTAGGGTTTCAGACCCATGAGGATTTTCACGGTGTCTTCGACCGAAGGTTCGTTCACGTCGATTTTCTGGAAACGACGTGCAAGCGCGCGGTCTTTCTCGAAATGCTGACGGAATTCCTTGTAAGTGGTCGATCCCATGCAGCGCAGCTTGCCGCCCTGCAACGCAGGTTTCAGCAGGTTGGAGGCGTCCATTGCCCCGCCAGACGTGGCCCCTGCGCCGATCACGGTATGGATTTCGTCGATGAACAGGATCGCGTCGGGATGATCCTCCATTTCCTTGACCACGGCCTTCAGGCGTTCCTCGAAGTCACCGCGATACCTTGTGCCTGCCAGAAGCGCGCCCATATCGAGCGAGTAGATCGTGGCGCGCGCCAGGATGTCGGGGGTTTCGCCCTTGACGATTTTCCAAGCCAGACCTTCAGCGATGGCCGTCTTGCCCACGCCGGGGTCGCCTACCAGCAGCGGGTTGTTCTTGCGGCGGCGGCACAGGACCTGAATGCAGCGTTCCACCTCGGCGTCGCGGCCGATCAGCGGATCCACCTCGCCCTTGCGGGCTTTGACGTTCAAATCGACGCAGTATTTCGAAAGTGCGGATTCTTTCACTTCTCCCGCCTCGGCCTTAGGGGTTTCTTGTTGTTCCTCGGCCCCGGTCACCGGGCGGGGTTCCCCGTAAGACGGGTCTTTCGCAACGCCGTGGGCGATGAAGTTGACCGCGTCGTAGCGCGTCATGTCCTGTTCTTGCAGAAAAAACGCGGCGTTTGATTCGCGTTCGGCGAAGATGGCCACGAGGACGTTCGCCCCGGTCACTTCGGTGCGGCCCGAGGATTGGACGTGGATCGCGGCACGTTGGATCACGCGCTGGAATGCGGCGGTGGGAACGGCTTCGGACCCTTCGACATCGGTGACAAGGGTGGACAGATCATCGTCGATGAAATCCACCAAGGTTTTCTTGAGCGATTCGAGGTTGACCGAACAGGCCTTCATCACGCGGGCCGCGTCGGGTTCGTCGATCAGCGCCAGCAAAAGATGCTCCAGCGTGGCGAGTTCGTGGCGACGCGCATTGGCCAAGGCCAGCGCGCCGTGAATGGCTTGTTCAAGCGTCGTCGAGAATGATGGCACGTTCGGTGCTCCTGTCCTGATGGTCGGAAGGGCCGTGGGGCCTGATCCAACCGTGGCCTCATAGTGTTAAGCTTCGGTTTTATTCGGATGACTGCAAGACATATCTGGTGCTGAAAAAGATTTGACGAGGGGCGTGCGAAAAATGTGATCGGTCGAGAGGGTCAGAACCGATCCTTCCGGGCGCGGAGTTCGGCAAAAACTTCTGCGGCGGTTGCGTTGGGCATCTGGCAGGTTTCGCGCAGGGCGGGTGTGTTGGCGCGTAGGAAAGGATTGGTCGCGAGTTCCAGAGACAGACGCGACGGCACGGTGGGGCGGTTGGCGGCGCGAGCCGCAGTCGTGTCGGCGATGCGGTCTTGCAGCGCCGCGTTGGTGGGATCGACGAAAGCCGCGAAGCGAAGGTTCGAGGCGGTGTATTCGTGGCCCGAACAGATCAGTGTTTCTGGGGGTAGTAGCGACAACTTGGCTAGCGAGGCGTGCATTTGCAAGGGCGTGCCTTCAAACAGGCGACCGCAGCCTGCGGCCATCAGGCTGTCGGCTGTGAAAGCGTAACGGCTGGTCGGCAGGTGAAACGCTATGTGACCCAACGTGTGGCCGGGGACATCCAGAACGTGGATCATCTCGGCACCGAAGGGCAGGGTGTCGCCGTCGCGCAGCGACTGATCAAGCTGGGGCAGGCGATGTGCATCGGCGGCAGCCCCGAACACGCGGGCACCGGTTGCGGTGCGCAAAGGGTCCACGCCGCCGATGTGGTCATCGTGATGATGGGTGATCAGGATGTGACTTAGCGTCCAGTCGCGTTTCTTGAGCGCAGCTAGGATTGGTGTGTGGTCGGGCACATCAACCACCGCCGTCTGGCCAGTGAACGCGTCGTGCAATACGAAAGCATAGTTGTCGCTGCGGCAGGGGATGGTCAGCAGTTCAAGCGTCATGGTATTTGGCCCGTGTTGCGGTATTCTGCGACAGACTTAACCGATGGAACGTTCCCTGCAATGCATGTTGACGTGCTGGACCTGCGCAATTTCTACTATCGCACAGCCTTGGGCCGGGTGGCGCAGCGGGCGATCCGGGATCAGGTGGCGGCAAGCTGGCCGGATGTGACGGGGCAAACGGTAGTGGGGTTCGGTTTTGCCGCGCCGGTGCTACGGTCATTTCTGGACACATCGCGGCGGGTTATTGCTCTGATGCCGGGGCCGCAGGGGGTGATGCCATGGCCTGCGGGGACTGCCAACCTTTCGGTTCTGTGCGAGGAAACGGCATGGCCGTTGCAGACAGGGTTCGTGGACCGGCTTGTATTGTTGCACGGGTTGGAGACGTCGGAAAACCCGTCAGCGGTGCTGGACGAGGCGGCGCGGGTGCTGGGGCCGGGGGGGCGGATGCTGGTGATCGTGCCAAACCGGACGGGGCTGTGGTCGCGGCGCGATGTGACGCCGTTCGGCTTTGGCCGACCCTATTCGCCGGCACAACTAGAGGCGCAACTGAAACGCCACGGCTTTACGCCAGAGCGGAGCCTGACCGTGCTGCACGCCCCGCCCAGCCAGTCGAAATTCTGGCTGCGCACCGCGGCGTTCTGGGAACAGGTGGGCGGAAATCTGCCTTGGCTTGCGGGAGGCGTGTTGATGATCGAGGCCAGCAAGCAGGTCTATGCTCCAACCCGCGGCGGCCTCGGTGCTCTGGTTCGGCGTCCGCTGAAGGCTCTGGAGGGGGTCGGCCAGCCGGTGCCCGCGCCGCAGATCGGCCGCAACAACGAGCGAACAGATCGCGGCAGGCTGTGAGGACCGCTTCCGCCATCGCCGGCGGTGTTGGCGACCGTTCCCGGAAACGGGCGGTTCCCGCAAGCAGACGCACGGCTATCGAGGGAGGATGCTGGCGCAGCGTAACCTGCGGGCCATCCCTGCGCCCCGAACGCCCCGCCCCGAACGGGCTGTTGTTTGAGGTGATTTGTCGCATCTGCAGGCCGTAAAAAGTGGCAGTCTTTGAGTGGCCTTTGAAACTTGACATGATCAGGCGTGAATAGAAATTCAACGTCCGCCTTCACGGTTGCGGCATTGCAGCACCTCTGCTAGAGACGCCTCAAATTCAACAGACGCAAGCGGGTCCGTTTGCGCCAATGACGCCCTCTAGTCTGCATATCCGTGCAGAAGTCGGGCCGATAAAGCGGAAGGGTTGACGTGTCCGAATCTGCTTCGATGTCACTGGGGATCGCGTCTCGTTATGCGCTTGCCCTGTTTGAACTCGCCAAGGAAACCGGCGCGCTGGACGTGCTGGAGCGCGACGCAGACGCTTTGCAGCATGCGCTGTTGCTGAGCGCCGATCTGACGGGCCTGATCACTTCTCCAGTGATCGAGCGCGATGATCAGGCTCGTGCGATGGCGGCGATTTCGGCAAAAATGGGGTTGTCTGCCCTGATGACCAACACGATTGCGCTGATGGCACAGAAGCGGCGTTTGTTCGTTCTGCCGCAACAGATGGCCGATCTGATGCGCCGAATTGCCGAAGAAAAAGGCATCGTCACGGCGGAAGTCACGGCTGCAGCGCCCCTGTCTGATGCGCAAGTGACTGCCCTTTCGGCCAGCCTGAAGGCGCGGGCGGGCAAGGATGTGAAACTGAAAACAACGGTCGATGCGTCCCTGATTGGTGGGCTTGTCGTGAAACTGGGATCGAGCATGATCGACACGTCGATCAAGGCCAAGCTCGCCGCCCTGCAAAATTCCATGAAAGAGGTCGGATAAATGGGTATCCAAGCTGCTGAAATCTCTGCGATCCTGAAGGATCAGATCAAGAATTTCGGGATGGACGCAGAGGTGGCCGAAGTTGGCCGCGTGCTGTCCGTCGGCGACGGAATTGCCCGCGTGCATGGGCTGGACAACGTTCAGGCCGGCGAGATGGTCGAGTTTCCCGGCGGCATCCGCGGGATGGCTTTGAACCTTGAAGTCGACAATGTCGGCATCGTGATCTTCGGCACCGATCAGGATATCAAGGAAGGCGACGTCGTCAAGCGGACCAAGTCCATCGTGGACGTGCCGGTGGGCAACGCGCTGCTGGGCCGGGTCGTGGACGGTCTGGGCAACCCGATTGACGGAAAGGGTCCGATCGACACGACCGAACGCCGGGTGGCCGACGTCAAGGCACCGGGGATCATTCCGCGCAAATCGGTGCATGAGCCGATGGCGACCGGCCTGAAGGCCATCGACGCGATGATCCCGGTGGGCCGTGGCCAGCGCGAACTGATCATCGGAGACCGTCAGACCGGAAAGACGGCGGTGGCGCTGGACTCCATTCTGAACCAGAAAGCCTATAACGACGCTGCGGGCGACGACGAATACAAGAAGCTTTACTGTGTCTATGTGGCCATCGGGCAGAAGCGTTCGACCGTCGCGCAGTTGGTCAAGAAGCTGGAAGAGACCGGGGCGATCAAATATACCATCGTGGTTGCCGCGACCGCGTCTGACCCGGCCCCCATGCAGTTTCTGGCCCCTTATGCCGCGACTGCCATGGCAGAATTTTTCCGCGATAACGGGCGTCACGCGCTGATAATTTATGATGATTTGTCCAAGCAGGCCGTAGCTTACCGCCAGATGTCGCTGCTGCTGCGCCGCCCGCCGGGACGCGAGGCCTATCCGGGCGACGTGTTCTATCTGCACAGCCGCCTCCTGGAGCGGTCATGCAAGCTGAACGAGGATTTTGGGTCGGGGTCGCTGACGGCGCTGCCGATCATCGAGACGCAAGGCGGCGACGTTTCGGCGTTTATCCCGACGAACGTGATTTCGATCACCGACGGGCAGATCTTCCTTGAAACCGAATTGTTCTATCAAGGCATCCGTCCTGCGGTGAACACCGGTCTGTCTGTTTCACGCGTGGGATCCTCTGCGCAAACCAACGCTATGAAATCGGTGGCTGGCAAGGTGAAGCTGGAATTGGCACAGTACCGCGAGATGGCCGCGTTCGCGCAGTTCGGGTCGGACCTTGATGCATCCACCCAGCAGTTGTTGAACCGGGGCGCCCGTCTGACCGAGTTGATGAAGCAAAACCAGTATTCGCCGATGACCAACGCAGAGATCGTCTGCGTGATCTACGCGGGCACGGCGGGCTATCTGGACAAGGTTCCGGTCAAGTCGGTCGGCCGGTTCGAGGCGGGATTGCTGAAGCATCTGCGCGGGCCGGGTAAGGCAGTTCTGGATGACATCACCAGGAACGACCGCAAAGTTTCGGGCGATCTGGAGAAGGCGATCCGCAAGGAACTGGACATTTTCGCGAAAGACTTCGCCTGAGGGCGTGGGTGGGGAGATAACGGATGCCCAGCCTCAAGGACCTGAAAAACCGCATTGCGAGTGTGAAAAACACCCGCAAGATCACCAAGGCGATGCAGATGGTGGCTGCGGCCAAACTGCGTCGTGCACAAGAAGCGGCCGAAATGGCGCGGCCTTACGCAGAACGGATGATTTCGGTCATCGCCGGTTTGTCGGCTGCGGTCGACGGATCGGAAGGCGCGCCCCGGCTGTTGGCCGGAACCGGCGCGGACAAAGTGCAACTGCTGGTCGTGATGACCTCGGAACGCGGTTTGTGCGGCGGCTTCAACTCGACGATCGCCCGTCTGGCACGGGCTCGGGCGAACGAACTGCTGGCGGCGGGCAAGACGGTCAAGATCCTGACGGTCGGCAAAAAGGGGCGCGAGCAGTTGCGCCGCGACTTTGGCCAGTACTTTATCGGCCATGTCGACATGTCCGAGGTCAAGCGTCTGGGCTATGTCAACGCGCAGACTATCGCGCGCGACGTGCTGGCGCGGTTCGAGGCGGACGAGTTCGATGTGGCCACGTTGTTCTACAACCGGTTCCAGTCGGTGATCAGCCAGGTGCCGACAGCACTGCAGATCATCCCGGCCAAGTTCGAAGCGGCGGCCCAAACCGCGCTTTATGACTATGAACCCAGCGAAGAAGACATCCTGACCGATCTGCTGCCGCGCGGGGTGGCGACGCAAGTGTTCACTGCCCTGCTGGAAAACGGCGCATCAGAACAGGGCGCGCGTATGTCGGCGATGGACAACGCCACGCGGAATGCGGGCGACATGATCAACAAGCTGACGACGATCTACAACCGCTCGCGTCAGGCCGCGATCACCAAAGAGCTGATTGAAATCATTTCAGGCGCGGAGGCGTTGTGATGCGGGAACAAGAGTTTATGGACTGGCTGAAGACATCCCGCGGTCTGCAAGACAATACGGCTGCATCCTATGCGGGCCGGGCCGCTGCTATAGAGAACAAGCTCGGTGGTGATCTGGACCTTCATTGGTCGAGGTCACATCTCAAGACGGCGTATGATCATGTCGAAACGGACAGCGAACTAGGAACAAAGACGCGGGCAGATTACAAGACCGCCCTGAATGCATATGCGGAATTTTGCGCTCGTTAGGGCGATTGGAACGAACGGAGAAACGACATGGCAAATGCGACCTCGCATGGCAAAGTGACGCAGATTATCGGCGCTGTGGTGGACGTTCAGTTTGATGGCGACCTGCCTGCCATTCTGAACGCGCTGGAGACGACCAACAACGGCAAGCGGCTGGTGATGGAAGTGGCGCAGCATCTGGGCGAATCCACGGTGCGCTGCATCGCGATGGACGCGACCGAAGGGTTGGTGCGTGGCGCGCCGGTGGCGGACCTTGGGTCGCCGATTTCGGTTCCCGTCGGGGACGCGACGCTTGGCCGCATCCTGAACGTGATCGGCGAGCCGATCGACGAAAAGGGCCCCGTGAATGCCACCGAATTCCGCCCGATCCACCGCCCCGCCCCTACGTTTGCCGAACAGGCAACGGAATCGGTGGTTTTGGTCACCGGGATCAAGGTGATCGACCTGCTGGCCCCCTATGCCAAGGGCGGCAAGATCGGCCTTTTCGGTGGCGCGGGTGTTGGCAAGACGGTTCTGATCATGGAGCTGATAAACAACATCGCAAAAGTGCACTCGGGCTATTCGGTGTTTGCCGGCGTAGGCGAGCGGACCCGCGAGGGCAACGACCTTTATCACGAGATGATGGATTCGGGCGTTATCAACCTTGAGGATATGACGAAATCCAAAGTGGCGCTGGTCTATGGCCAGATGAACGAGCCGCCGGGTGCGCGGGCGCGGGTGGCATTGACCGGGCTGACGCTGGCCGAGCAGTTCCGCGACCAGTCGGGCACGGACGTTTTGTTTTTTGTGGACAACATCTTTCGCTTCACCCAAGCGGGTTCCGAAGTGTCGGCGCTGCTCGGTCGTATTCCGTCTGCCGTGGGCTATCAGCCGACGCTGGCGACCGACATGGGCGCGCTGCAAGAGCGGATCACCTCGACCAAGGCAGGCTCTATCACGAGTGTGCAGGCAATCTATGTGCCGGCCGACGATCTGACCGACCCGGCACCTGCAACGTCGTTCGCCCACCTGGATGCCACGACCGTGCTATCGCGGGCGATTTCCGAGCTGGGCATCTACCCGGCAGTGGACCCACTGGACAGCACGTCGCGTTTGCTGGACCCAACGGTGATCGGGCAAGAGCACTACGACGTGGCGCGGTCGGTGCAGGGCATCTTGCAACGCTACAAGTCGCTGCAAGACATCATCGCCATTCTGGGGATGGACGAGTTGAGCGAAGAAGACAAACTGACCGTGTCGCGGGCGCGCAAGATCCAGCGCTTCCTGTCGCAACCGTTCGACGTGGCAAAGGTGTTCACCGGGTCAGACGGCGTGCAGGTGCCGCTGGATGTGACGATTTCGTCGTTCAAGGCGGTTGTGGCGGGCGAATACGATCATCTGCCGGAAGCGGCGTTCTACATGGTTGGCGGCATCGACGACGCAAAGGCCAAGGCGCAGCGTCTGGCTGCGGCTGCGGCATAGGTTAGGAGGCACAGATGGCGGGCACGATGCAATTCGACCTGGTCTCGCCAGAACGCCGGTTGGCGTCGCTGGCAGCGACAGAGGTGCAGATACCGGCAATGGATGGCGATATGACGGCGATGGAGGGGCACACGCCCACCATCACCACTCTGCGACCTGGCGTGCTGCGCGCGGTGTCGGCGGCGGGGACGAAGGCGTATGTGGTGACCGGCGGCTTTGCCGAGATCACCGCCACGGCGGTATCGGTGCTGGCGGAACGGGCGATCCCGACCGAAGAAGCGACGGCGGCAGTGCTGGACGAGTTGATCAGTGAAGCCCGGGCGCTGGTTTCGGGGGCGACCGACAAAGACGCGGCAGAGAAGATGGTCGACGACATGACAGCGCTCAAGGCGGCGGTTGGCGTCTGAGCCTGACCACAGGATGTAGAACAAGGCCCCGGTTTGGTTGGCGGGGCTGTCGTTGAACCGTGACTTTGCCTGAATTCTGCGTTACAGTCGGTTTTGACAAGGGCAGGACCGCATGAAACGAATTTCCAGAGGCTCGTTCGGCATCCAGCAGGGGTCGCGTGTTTTGTTTTCGGACTTTGCGGATGGTGGTGTGATGTGGACCGGCAGCGGGCCGCGTGAAAGTCGGCATGTGGTTCAGTTCAAGGAAGCCTTCTCTGCCGTGCCGGCGCTGCATGTGTCGATCTCGATGTGGGACACGGACCACATGCACAATGCGCGGGCGGAGATTTCGGCGGAACATGTCAGTGAAACTGATTTTCATCTCGTTTTTCGCACCTAGGGCGATACCCGCATTGCACGGATCAGGGCGGACTGGCTGGCGGTCGGTGGCGTCAAGGACGAGGACGACTGGCAGGTGGAGTAACCCTGCGACCGGTGCGTGGCGAGCACGCCTGTACCCATTTAGAGCGAGCCAATAAAACTGGCAGGGTGTGTGTTTGCACGCACCCATCGGGCTGCGCAGGGGTCAGCCGCGGTGATACATGCCCTCGTAGATCGGCACCAAGGTAGCGTTGTCAAACAGCGACAGCACCGATGTTCCGTTCCAGATGTTCAAGATGGCTTGGGCAAAGATCGGCGCGGTTGGCACGATGCGGATGTTTGGGGCGGCCAGGACGGCGGCGGTCGGCTCGATCGAGTCGGTTATGACCAGGCTTTTCATCTTCGAGCCAGAGATCCGTTCGACCGCGTTGTCTGACAGAACTCCGTGCGTGGTGTAGGCGTGGACTTCGGTGGCCCCGCCTTGCAGCAGCATTTCGGTTGCCTTGGTCAGGGTGCCGCCGGTATCGCAGATGTCATCGACCATGATGCAGATCTGGCCTGTCACGTCGCCGATCACTGTCATGTCGGCAATCTCGCCTGCCTTTACCCGGCGTTTGTCCACGATGGCAAGTCCGGTGCCAAGCCGTTGGGCCAGATCGCGCGCCCGTGCCACACCGCCCACATCGGGCGAGACGATGGTGACATGATCCAGCTTGCCCTTGAAATTGTGTTCGATATCAAGGGCAAAGATTGGCGAGGCATAGAGGTTGTCGACTGGGATGTCGAAAAATCCCTGAATCTGTGCCGCGTGCAAGTCCATCGTCAACACGCGGTCAATGCCCGCCTCGGTCAACAGGTTGGCAACCAGTTTGGCGGAAATCGGGGTGCGCGATTTGGTGCGGCGATCCTGGCGGGCATAGCCGAAATAGGGGATCACCGCCGTGATGCGTTGTGCGGACGACCGGCGCAGGGCGTCGGTGATGATCATCAGCTCCATCAGGTTATTGTTGACCGGATTCGATGTCGGCTGGATGATGAACATGTCCTCGCCCCGGACGTTTTCGAACACCTCGACAAAGATTTCCTGATCGTTGAACCGCTCGACGCGGGCATTGACGAGGCCGACGCTCATGCCGCGGTGCAGCGACATGCGACGTGCGATGGCTTGTGCCAGCGTCCGGTTGGCGTTGCCGGAGATCAGTTTCGGTTCCGAATTGGCAGCCATCTGGGGTCCTTCCGCTGGGTGCCACGCATCCGGATGACGGATTCGTGACGGTGCCCTCGCTTATCATCCGGGCGGGGGCTTGCAAACGGCTGTCGTCGTGCAGGTGCTGAAATTCAGGGCGTAAGGGCGGTCAGCAGCGCTTGCACGTCATCATCGGTCGTAGACCAGCTTGCCACAAAACGCGCGGCTTCGCGACCGTCTGGGGCTGGCATGCGGTAATAGACGGCGCCCGCAGCCTCGGCCCTTGCATGGGTGCCGGGGGGGAAGTGGGGGAACAGGATGTTTGCATGGACCGGGTGGGACAAGATGGCATCCGGGACCTGGGCCAGCCCTTGGGCCAGCAGCGCGGCCTTGGCATTGGCTCGGGCGGCGAGTTCCAGCCAGAGGCCGCCTTCCAGATACGCCTCCATTTGGGCCGAGAGGTAGCGGTGTTTCGATGGCAGATGGCCTGCGCGTTTGCGACGAAGTTCGAACTCCCACGCTTTGGCGGGGTCGAAGATCACCACCGCCTCGACCCCCATCAGGCCGTTCTTGGTGCCGCCGAAGGACACGATGTCGACGCCGGCTTTCCACGTCATTTCGGCCGGGGTAGCCCCAGTGGCGATCAGTGCGTTGGCAAAGCGCGCGCCATCAAGGTGGACGGGCAGGCTGTGCTGGTGGGCTGTAGCGGCGAGGGCTGCGACTTCGGCCGGGGTATAGACGGTGCCTGCCTCGGTCACGTTTGTGATCGACACCATGCCGCGCTGAATGGAATGGACATTGCCGGGCGAAAGGCGGTTTATTGTGGCGTCAAGGCCTTGGGGCGTCATCCGGCCATGAGTACCCGGAACCAGCACCAGTTTCGCGCCGTTGGTGAAAAACTCGGGCGCGCCACATTCGTCTTCGGTGATATGAGCGTGGGTGTGGCAAAACACAGCACCCCATGGCGGGCAGGCGATGGCGCAGGCCAGCGCATTGGCGGCCGTGCCGGTGGCGACCAGATAAACTGCGGCCTCGGGTGCGTCGAACACCTCGCGCATCTGATCGCGGACGCGGGCCATGTAGGCGTCGTTGCCGTAGCCCATCGCGTAGCCGTCGTTGGCGCGCAGCAGGGCGGCCATGATCTGGGGCGGGCTGCCGGAGGTGTTGTCGGAGGCGAAGTGCATCAGGGTTTTTCCTCGATCGTGTAGTCGTCCCAGTCTTCTTCCGGGACTGTCAATTCCGACACCGTCCAGCCGCGCACCGAATTGCCGGAAGCGTGGGTGCTTTCGGGGTCGCCGGTCAGCAGGGGATGCCATTCGGGCAGGGGTTTGTTCTGGAACAGCAATCGGTAGGCGCAGGTCTGCGGCATCCAGTAGGCGATCTTCGGCAGGGTTTTCGGCGACAGGCGGATGCATTCGGGCACAAAGTCGTGGCGGTTTGGATAGCTCATGCAGCGGCAGGTTTCGCCGTCCAGCAATTTGCAGGCGACGCGGGTAAACTCGACCTCGCCGGTGTCTTCATATTCCAGCTTGTTCAGGCAGCATTTGCCGCAGCCGTCGCACAGCGCCTCCCATTCGGGGGTTGTCATCTTGGTTAGCGGGATGGTTTCCCAGAAACGGTGGCGAAGGGGGGTCATACGGATAGGGTGGCCTTTGGCGCGAGGAAAGGGAAGGGGGGTCAGAGGGCAGAAAGGATGGCGCTGGCGCGGGCAGTGTCGGCCGCCATCTGGGTGATCAAGGCGGGCAGGCCGTCGAATTTCAACTCTGGCCGCAGGAAGTCGATCAGGGCGATGGAAAGATGGTGGCCGTAAAGATCGCCTTTGAAATTCAGCAGGAAGGTTTCAAGGTTCGGCTGGTTTTCCCCGAACATCGGGCGGACGCCGAGGCTGGAGGCGCCAAAATAGGTGCCCGTCTGCGGGCCGGTCAGCACATCGACGAGGCTGGCATAGACGCCCATGCGCGGCAGGTGCAGGCCCTTGAGGGACATGTTGGCGGTGGGGTAGCCAAGTTCGCGCCCGCGTTTTTCGCCGTGGATTACCTCGCCTTCGATGCGGTGCCAGTGGCCCAGCATGCGGGCGGCATCGCGCGGCTGACCTTCGGTCAGGGCGGCGCGGATCGCGGTGGAAGAGATGTCTGCGCCATCGGTCTGGATCAGATCGGCCACGGTCACGGCGAAACCGTGTTGCGTCCCATAGGCTTGCAGGTCTGTCGCGCGACCCTTGCGGTTTTTGCCAAAGCAGAAATCCGCGCCTACGACGACATGTGCGATGCCGAGACCGTCATGCAGGATCTGCTCGGCGAAGGCTTCGGGAGTCATGGCGGCCATCGCGGCGTCGAATGGCAGTTGGTAAAGCTGCTGCACCCCGAGTTTTGCGAGTTGGCTCGAACGGGACTCGGCGTTCATCAGGCGAAAAGGGGGCCTTTGCGGGGCGAAAAAGGTTCTGGGGTGCGGCTCAAACGTCAGGATGCCCAAAGGGGCCTCGTTCCGAGCGAGGTCGATCACGGCGTGATGGCCAAGGTGCACGCCGTCAAAGTTGCCCATGGCAATGGACGCCCCGCGCGCAGACGGGTCAAGCCCCTGCCAATGTTGATGAATTTGCATCCTGCCCCTTGTGCGGGGCCCGGTGCCCGCTAGTCGAACTTGCGGCTGGGCGCCATCACCAGCGCCTCGCCCTTCAAGACCACCGTTGTACCCACCGCACAGTGGGTTTCAAGGGTCACCCGGCGTTTTGCATGGTCGATGGCGGTCACGGTCACATGGGTGTCAACCGTGTCGCCGGGGCGGACCGGGGCCAGGAAGCGCAGGGATTGGCCGAGATAGACCGAACCATGGCCCGGAAGCTGTTCGCCGATCACCGCCGAGATCAGACTGGCGGTCAGCATTCCATGGGCAATGCGGCCTTCAAATCGGGTGTCGCGAGCGTAGGCATCGTCAAGGTGGACCGGGTTATGATCAGTAGATACCTCGGCAAACAGCGCGATATCCCGGTCGGTTATGGTTTTGCTGAGCGAGCGGGTCATGCCGATTTCGATGTCTTCGATGCAGATGGTGCCGCGCGGCATATTGTCCAGCATGATGTGATTCCCAAGTTCTTGGGATACGCGTAGCTGATGCTGCGGCGCAGCGCAATTGTCTGCGCAACAATTTATCTGTTGTGTGTCAATTTGCGCAATAAAGTTACCGAAATTGCCCGATCGCGTAAGTCGCGGCCATCTGTCGATTCGCCAGGTAACTTTCCAGTAAGCTTTTGTCTGGATTGTTAGAATCCAATCCGAACTCGGTCGCGGCGATGCCACCGGTGACGAAAAGGGTGTCTAGGCCTTCGGACAGGCCGCCCTGGACATCGGTGGCGATGCCGTCGCCGATGCACAGGATCTGCGGATCGGCGCGATTGGTCAAAGCCGACAAGCGGCGGCGGGCAAGATCGTAGATCGGCGGATGCGGCTTGCCAAAGTAAAGCGCGGTTCCGCCCATGGTTTCATAGGCTTCGGCCAAGGCCCCGGCGCAGTAAAGCCGTCTGTCGCCCATGTCCACGATGACGTCGGGGTTGGCGCAGAGCATGGGCAGGCCCATAGTCTTTCCCATCAAAAGCGTGGCGCGGTAGTCTTCGGGGGTTTCGGTCAGATCGTCGGCAAGGCCGGTGCAGACAATGCCTTCGGCGTCAGAAAGTGCTACGCGTTCAATGGGTTGTTCGGTTTTCAACAGGCCCTTCAGATCGTCGGCGACGTCGGTGAAGAACGGCAGGTCTTTTTCGGCTCCAATGTGGTAAACTTGGCGGCCAACAGCCCCCGTGAACAGGGCATGTTGGGCGGCGTCGCCGGACGAAGCCAGATCGTCCCAAGCGTCGCGAGGGACGCCCATCGCGTCCAACTGTCTGACAACGTTGGATTTTGGACGCGGAGAGTTGGTGACAAGCATCACGATACCCCCCTGCGCGCGGTAGGATTGCAGGGCCGCGACGGCGGCGGGGAACGGGTGTACCCCGTCATGCAGGCAGCCCCACAGATCGCAAAACACGGCGTCGTATCGGCTGCCCACTTGGGCCAGAGAGGCGATGATTTCGGTCATGGCAGGCCTTTTATTGCGGTATGATAGCTGTGCACCCCCCTGTACACCCCCCGTGCAGATCGGCGGTGCCGGGCGCCAAGGGACTTGACGGTCACATCTTCAGGGCGGGGATGATCTGTTTCTTGCGGGACATGATGCCGGGCAGCACCACGGTGTCGTCGGTGACGGTGCAGCCGAAGGACGCCTCGGCTATGATTTTCACCATGTCGTTCGGGATCAGCAGCGTCGCCTGTTCGTTCACGATGTCGATGATGAACAGCATGACGTGTTCGGCGCCATCCTCGGTCGCGACAGCGGGCATGGCGGCCATGAGAGAGGCTTTGCGGTCCAGCAGCATCTGGGGCGAGGTGGTTTCCAGCACCGAGATGCGCAACGCGTGCCCGTCGATCTTGTATTCCTTGCTGTCCATCCGCAGCAATTCTGTGTCGGAAAACCGCGAGACGTCGGATTTGGCGGCGAACAGTTGGGCGGCGAAGGTGGGGATGTCGATGCCAAGGCCGGCGGCGAGCTTTTCGGCCACGGCGCGGTCATGCGGCGTGGTGGTGGGCGATCGGAATTCCATCGTGTCGGACAGGATGCACGTCAGCATCACGCCGCGGATTGCGCGAGGCGCGTGGGCTGCGTGATCGCCCATCAGGTCGTGCAGGATGGTGGCGGTGCAGGCCAGTGGGCGGATGGTGATGTCGATCGGCAACCGGGTTTTGAGCCCACCCGCCAGCATGTGATGGTCGATGATGGCGGTGATCGTCGCGTCATTGATCGAGGGCGGCAGTTCGGCGGGGTTGTTGGTATCGACGATCACCACCGTATCGGCCGCGGTCACATCGGTCAGCAGCGCGGGTTTTGGCAGGTCCCAGTGTGTCAGCATGAAGGCGGCTTCGGTGTTGGGTTCGCCCAGCACGCGGGGTTCGGCCGGGGTTCCGGTCTGCGACAGATACCAGGCCCAGACGATGGCAGAGCCGGTGGAATCGGTGTCAGGAGATTTGTGGCCGAAAACGAGCGTGGTCATTGGGCGTCTCCGCAAAGGGATTTGGGCGCATGGATTTGAGCGCACGGATTTGGGCGCGTTATAGGGGGGGCGGGGAGGATTGTCACGCGCGGCGCAACTGGAGTGCTGCAATGCAGCAATTCGGTTACGCGCCGTGATCCATGCGTCAGGTGCATGGCGGACGGGCGTTCTACTGCGTTGCAGCACGAGGTGGGGGTGCACATGTCTAAAGAGCAAGAAAGTTGCAGAAAGCGAGATTACCATGACCATCGTCGTCCACAAACTTGCAGATTCGATTTACCGTGGTTTGCGCGCGGTCTTGTCAAATACCGCCGCGTTCTTTTCGACTGTTGCGGCGGCCACGGCCGTTTCTGCGGCAATCGAGAACCGTCGGCAACCGCTGGAGGCCGACCTGCGCCAGCTTGGGATGGCCGGTGCCAGGTTCAATCTGAATTACTAGGCGTTTGTAACGTAAGGCGTTCGATGGAATAGCCAGACGCCGCCAGAAGGTTCAGCACGCCCTGATCGCCAGACAAGTGCAAAGCACCAAAGGCCGCAACCACCGGACCTTTTGCCGCAGCGGCCGAAATTACCGGAATCCACGCGCGGTTTCGGTCATTCATCAGGTTGGTTTCCATCAGAGCAAGGTCTTGGGCGGCCTGCGCGGGATCGACGTCGGGAGCCTCAAGCGTGAGTTTGCGCATTAACTCCCAGATCAGCCGGCTTTCCTGACCGAAATAGGCATCGGAAAGGGTTACCGACAAATCCGCAGCCTGTGGTTCCATCGCAAGGGCAGAGCGGATCATCGACAGTTGGTCATCCTGCGTCATCCCGTCGAACAGGTTAAACAGCGTGTCATAGGGTTCCAGCGCCTTGATCGGCACGTCGCGCGATGTGGCTTCGGCCATCAGACGTTCATCAAGGCCGCGTCCGGTAGTGGCGCGGGCCATGTCGCAGGGCGGGATGCCCAGCATCATCGACAAGAACCACGGCTGAAGCTTGGCCGCGATGAAGCCCGGCATCCCGCGCGCCTTCATCGCGGCCGACAGGGCCTGCCATTCCGCCTCGGGCAGCAGTTCGGGCAGGGTCGGGCCTTGGGTGATCGTCATCACACCGGGGTCGCGCGCGACCCGTTCGGCAAGCGCGGATTCCTCTGCCGGGCCCGCCTCGACCAGCAGGGCGTTGGCAGAGGCGATCAGAGGCGTGACAGCGGCGATGGTGGCCGCGTGGCGCGGGTCGTCGAAATGGTAGGTGCCGATGATATGGATGGTTTGCAGCCCACGCGTTGCGCGCCACAGGTTGCCTTCGGGATAGGGCACCGCACGGGCCGCGTCGCGCAGGGTGGCCTGTTCGGTTGCGGGCAGGGCGTTGATCAGGTTCGCGCCACTACATTGCGCATGGGCCGCAAGCGGGGCGGTAAGCGGCAAAAGGACGGCGGCAAGCAGGGCAAGCGGGCGCAGCATGAGGGAAACTCCTTTCACCGCAAGGTGGCATTGCGGGGCACAAAACCCAAGGCGGTTGTCATGAAATTTTCGCGAAGGGGCTGGTTGACTGCGCGCGCCGAGGTGTCTATCTGGGCGGTGTTGGCACTCGCAATCAGTGAGTGACAAAGATCGTAACCTGGAACCTAGGGAGTGTTACCAGATGGCATTCAAACCGCTGCATGACCGCGTGCTGGTCCGTCGTATCGAAGGCGAAGACAAGACCAAGGGTGGTCTGATCATCCCCGATACCGCCAAGGAAAAGCCCGCAGAGGCTGAAGTTGTGGCAGTTGGCCCGGGCGCCCGCAAGGACTCTGGCGAATTGATCGAGATGTCGGTAAAGGCCGGCGACCGGATTATGTTCGGCAAATGGTCGGGCACCGAGATCAAACTTGATGGCGAAGACCTGCTGATCATGAAGGAAAGCGACATTCTCGGCATTCTGGCTTGAGCCAGAGCCTGAGACTGACGCACCCTGTAACCCATTCGAAGGAGCTGCAACATGGCTGCTAAAGACGTACGTTTTGAAGCCGATGCCCGCGACCGCATGCTGCGCGGTGTGAACATCCTCGCCGACGCGGTGAAGGTCACCCTGGGGCCTAAAGGCCGCAACGTGGTGATCGACAAGTCGTTCGGATCGCCGCGCATCACCAAAGACGGTGTGACGGTCGCCAAGGAAATCGAGCTGGCCGACAAGTTCGAGAACATGGGCGCCCAGATGGTGAAGGAAGTCGCTTCCCGCACCAACGACGAAGCTGGCGACGGCACCACCACCGCCACCGTTCTGGCGCAGGCGATCATCAAGGACGGCATGAAGGCCGTCGCGGCCGGCATGAACCCGATGGACCTGAAGCGCGGGATCGACCTTGCGACCAGCAAAGTCGTCGCGGCGATCAAGGCTGCTGCCCGCCCGGTCAACGACAGCGCCGAAGTGGCGCAGGTCGGCACGATCTCGGCCAACGGCGAAGCTGAAATTGGCCGTCAGATCGCGGATGCGATGCAGAAGGTCGGCAACGAGGGTGTCATCACCGTCGAAGAAAACAAGGGTCTGGAAACGGAAACCGAAGTCGTCGAAGGCATGCAGTTCGACCGTGGGTATCTGTCACCCTATTTCGTGACCAACGCCGACAAGATGGTTGCAGACCTTGAAGACGTTCTGGTGCTGCTGCACGAGAAGAAGCTCGGCTCGCTTCAGCCGATGGTTCCGTTGCTGGAAGCCGTGATCCAGTCGCAAAAGCCGCTGTTGATCATCTCGGAAGACGTTGAAGGTGAAGCACTTGCTACGCTGGTCGTCAACAAGCTGCGCGGCGGTCTGAAGATCGCGGCTGTGAAAGCTCCGGGTTTCGGCGACCGTCGTAAAGCCATGCTGCAAGATATCGCCATTCTGACCGGTGGTCAGGTGATCAGCGACGATCTGGGCATGAAGCTGGAAAACGTCACGCTGGAAATGCTGGGCCGTGCCAAGAAAATCTCGATCACCAAGGACACCACCACCATCGTTGATGGCGCTGGCGACAAGGCCGAGATTCAGGCGCGTGTGGCACAGATCCGTCAGCAGATCGAAGACACCACCAGCGACTACGACAAGGAAAAACTGCAAGAGCGCGTGGCCAAACTGGCTGGCGGCGTTGCGGTGATCCGCGTTGGCGGGATGACCGAGATCGAAGTCAAAGAGCGTAAAGACCGCGTTGATGACGCGCTGAACGCAACCCGCGCTGCCGTTCAAGAAGGCATCGTGGTTGGCGGTGGTGTGGCGCTGATGCAGGCAGCAAGCGCGCTGGACGGGCTTGAGGGCGTGAACAGCGACCAGAACGCCGGTATCCAGATTGTGCGTCGCGCGCTGGAAGCGCCGTTGCGTCAGATCGCGCAGAACGCCGGTGTCGATGGCGCCGTCGTTGCTGGCAAACTCCGCGAGTCGACCGACAAGACGTTCGGCTTCAACGCGCAGACCGAAGAATATGGCGACATGTTCAAGTTCGGCGTGATCGACCCGGCGAAAGTCGTGCGGATTTCGTTGGAGTATGCGGCTTCGGTTGCATCGCTGTTGATCACCACCGAAGCAATGATCGCCGATCGTCCGGAGCCCAAGTCGGGCGGCGGCATGGGCGGCGGCATGGGCGGCATGGACGGCATGATGTGATCCAACCCGGATCGCGTTAGGAAAAGGGCACCGTTTGGTGCCCTTTTTCATTTGTTGGACGCACCGCGCAGGTCTAGGCTTTGCGCAGGCATTTTCGCGGGGGTGGATTGTGGCGGCAAAGGACAGCGCAAAGCAGAACCGATACGTGATGATCGGCATGGGATTGGTGCTGATGTTTGGCGCAGTTACGGCAATGACCGTGCCTGCGGGCGAGTATCCGCCGCAGTTCTATGCGATCTTCAATATCGTGCTCGATGCGACGATGACGGTGCTTCTGGTTTTCTTGCTGGTCAGCGCGCGCGCGACACCACCGGGCGGTTTGCAGCCGGTCGCGCGGTTGATCGGGGCTGTGGGGGTGCTTGCCGGGGCGTTGCAGGTGTTGATCCGGTTCACCAGCGATCATGCCTGGTGGACGGGCAATTATCTGCCGCCGGTCTTCAACTGATCGCCGGGTTCGTGACAGGCGGGTGGGTGGCCGGGATGCCGAGGGAGAGGATCGGATGAAGCCGGAATATGTGCGCGGCTTTCGTGACACTGATGCCGAGGCGGTGGAGGCGCTGCTGCTGGCTGCGTTTGGCGGTCCGGGGGAGGCCGGTCTGGTGCGGGCGTTGCGGGCGAGCAGCGCGTTGGCAGTCGAGTTGGTGCTGCCATGGGAAGGCCGGATCATCGCACATGTCGGCCTGAGCCGGATGGTGGCACCCGATGGGTGGCTGCGTCTGGCACCGCTTGCCGTGGCAGAGGCTTGGCGCGGGCGGCGGTTGGGGGTTCGGATGGCAAAGGCTGCGGTGAGCCTTGCAGTAGGGCGGACGGTCGTTGTGCTGGGTGAGCCTGCGTTTTATGCCCGAGCCGGGTTTTCGGTGGCACGCGCTGCGGGGTTGGTTTCGCCTTATGGGTCGAGCCAGACGCTGATCGCGCGGCCCGGCGATGACATGCCGGAGGGGGAATTGATCTATCCGGCGGCGTTTGCGGGAGCGTGAGGTCATGCGGTTGTTCGTGTTGACGGCGCTGGCGATGTGCGCGTTTGCGGCCAATTCGGTGTTGAACCGGTTTGCGGTCGGGATGGGGCAGATCGATCCGGTCAGTTTCGCCGTTCTGCGGTTGCTGGCGGGGGCCGGGATGCTGGCGGCGTTGGTCGGGGTACGTGGTCTTGGTGGCGGGGTGATCTGGGCCGAATGGCCCGGGCGGTTCGCGGGCGTGGTGGGGCTGACGGTTTATCTGTTCGCCTTCTCATTGGCCTATGTGGCGTTGAATGCTGGCGCGGGCGCGCTGATCCTGTTTGGCTCGGTGCAGATCACGATGTTCGCGGGCGCCCTGCTGTCGCGGGACCGCGTGCCGCATGCGCGCTGGGCGGGGGCGGGGTTTGCGTTTGCCGGGCTGATGGTTTTGTTGTGGCCGGGGGGCGGGGTGGCGCTGTCGCACAGGCATGCGGTCTTGATGGCGGTGGCGGGGGTCGGTTGGGGGATGTATTCGCTGGCTGGACGCAGGGCGGGCGATCCACTGGCCGGGACGGCGGCGAATTTTGTGCTGAGCCTGCCGCTGGGGATCGCTGCGGGGTTGGCGCTGGGAATGATGCCAACGGGCGCGACCGGGTTGGGGGTGATGCTGGCGGTGGTGTCGGGGGCGATCACCTCGGGCCTTGGCTACGCGCTGTGGTATGCGGTCGTGCCTGCGCTGGGGGCGGGGCGGGCGGCAGTGGTGCAATTGAGCGTGCCGGTTCTGACGGCGGCGGCTGGGGTCGCGTTGCTGGGCGAGACTGTCGATCTGCGCTTTGTTCTGGCGGCGGCTTGCGTTCTTGGCGGGGTGATGCTGGCGAGCCGCGCTTAGAGCACCAGTCGTTCCAACGCGTCATACATCAGCCCGCAGCCCCAAGTGGCCTGCGCGAGGCTGTCAGGTTTGAACCGGATGCGACCCAGATCGAGGTCACTGCGCGGGAAGAATTTGCGATCGGTTACCACGCCTTCGGGGTCTTGCCAGGCGGTGTCCAGAGTGCCTGCGGTTATGGTGCAGTGAAAGAACAGATCGACTTGATGAAAGCCGGTGGCGGGATCGTGAAACTCGTTGATCAGTGCCGGGGCGCCGACCGCGACTGTCAGGCCGGTTTCCTCGTGCACTTCGCGGATCAGGTTGGCGGGCAGCGAGGTGCCCGGCATCATGCCGCCGCCCGGTGCGCACCACAGGTCGGACCGGCCCCCGGGATAGGCGTTGACCAGCAACAATCGTTCTTGGTTCAAGATCAGCGCGCGCACCGCGACGCGAGGTGATGGATGTTTGACCATGGACACGCAAGGTGCGGTGTTCGGGCTGATTTGTCCACCATGAAGACATTGCGCGGGCTGACTGATGCCACGACCTGGACGCATGGCTTTGCTGCTTTCCCTCTGGTTCAAATATCCCCCGCGGAGCGTCCTGCGTTGATGCCAGAGCCTCCGGCGGGGATATTTCATCCAGGAGGAAAGCCGTAGAGTCTAGTTCCAAACTAGGGCGTGTTGACGTTTGAGGATTCCCAAATCTCGCAATGACTGATTCACTGTTGCCAACATGGGAGGCAACCTTGATCCGCACCGCTTTGACCGACGCGCAGTGGGCAACCATCGCCCCGCACTGTCTTGGTCGCGAATGTGACCCCGGCCGCACCGGACCCGATCCTCGCCGGTTCGTCGAGGCGGTGCTTTGGATTGCACGCACGGGCTGCCCTTGGCGCGATCTTCATGAAGATTTCGGCAAATGGAATTCAGTCTTCCAGCGGTTCCGCAGGTGGGTAAAGGCAAATGCTTTCTATCGTATGTTCAGGGTTTTAGCCGAAGATAGCGACTTCGAGTACACCATGATTGAAGTGAGCAGGCCCGCGCCACCGGTTCGAGCCGGCCTGCGCAAGATCGTCAAAGTCCACTGGCACGGTCAGGGCGCAAAGGGGGACTCAAAGTCAGGCCATCAGGCGTTCTCGCGGCGGTATAACCACCAGGATCACGGCGTTGACCGACGTATTTGGCAACCTGATCGACTTGCCGTTGCTGCCTGGACAGGCCCACGACTTGCGGGGCATGGCGGCGCTGACCTGCAAGCTGTTCTGCGGGAAGCTCCTCGCGGGTCGGGCATTCGACGCGAAATGGCTGCGCGAGGCGCTGGCGGAGGCGCGGATTGAGGCAGTTATCCCGCCCAAATCCAACCGCCGCTTAGCCGCCGAGTTCGACCGCGAAACCTGCAACTGGCGGCATCTGATCGATAACTTCTTCGGAAAGCTCAAGGAATACTGAGGTATCGCCGCACGTTGCTGCAAGACTGCCACCAGTTTCAGTGCCTTCATCGCCAACGCCGCAACCGTCATCCGACTCCAGTGAACATCAACAGCCCCTAAGCGAACATTTTCATAATGTTGCAAGATATCGCGTGACGCGTCGAATATGCACAATGAGTAGCCAAGCTTCAGCGCTGGCGATGGATTGTCCCCAATCTTTTGACAGGCGACGACCTCCGTTCAGCCAGGCGAAGGTACGCTCGACTACCCATCGGAGGGGCAGGATTTCGAAACCCTCGGCGGTACCTGAGCGTTTCACGATCTGGACGGTCCACCGACCGATGGCATTCAGCGCGTTCGCAGTTTGGGGCCGGCATAGCCGCCATCCGCAAAGATATGGCGCCGCATGGGGTAGCGTTCGGCGGCCGCCGCCAACACGTCCGGCGCGCCATCTCGATCCTGAAGTCCGGCGCTGTGGACATCAAGGCCGACGAGCAGCCCGAACGTGTCGGTCACGATATGGCGCTTGCGCCCCTTGATCCTCTTGCCAGCGTCATGGCCCCTGACCCCACCGCTTTCAGTGGTTTTCACGCATTGACTGTCGATCATGCCCGCCGTCGGCTTGGCATTGCGACCTTCCGCCAGACGCGCAGCCTCGACAAGCTTGCGGTTCATGTCATAAAGCAGGCCGTTATTGCGCCAATCGAGGAAATAGCCTCGCGCCGTGGAAACCGGCGTGGAAACCGGTGTGGAAACCGGCGTGGAAATCGTTGGGCCGCATGCGCCATTGGCAGCCGGTCGTCGCGATGTAGAGAGTTGCGCCAAATACACCTCGCATGTCTGTGGTGCGGGGCCTTCCAATTCTTTTGGGAACGGGTGGCAAGGATCCGATCAAAGCGCACTCTGAATAGGTCAAATCACTTGCGTATTTGTTGCCTGCCCGGTCATGAAGGCGTCGGGTGGATTCTGTTCAGCTTTGCAACCGAACTGAAAAACGACCTGCCGAATTCGCTCAACCAGTTTCAGATCGGCCTCTGAGGCTTGCGCAAGATGCGGTTGACGTGGCCCATCTTGCGGCCCGGGCGGGCCTCGGGTTTGCCGTAAAGGTGCAGGGCGGTGTCAAGCTGTTTGGCAAGGTCGGGCACGCGCAGGATATCGCTGCCGATCAGATTTTCCATCCGCACGTCCGCATGTCGTCCGCCGTCGCCCAAGGGCCAGCCTGCGATGGCGCGGATGTGTTGTTCGAACTGGTCCACTGCGCAACCGTTCTGGGTCCAGTGGCCAGAGTTGTGCACGCGCGGCGCGATTTCGTTGACGATCAGGCCGCCCGGTGTCACGAACAGCTCGACCCCGATCACGCCGACATAGTCGAGCGCCGTCAGGATGCGGGCGGCGATCAGGACTGCGTCGCTGCGCTGGGCGGGGGTCATGCGGGCGGGGACGGTGGTGGTGTGCAAAATGCCCGCGCGGTGGACATTTTCGCCGGGGTCATAGGCCGCCACCGCGCCATCGAGGGCGCGGGCGGCGATGACCGAAACTTCGAGGGTGAAGTCGATGAAGCCTTCCAGCACGCAAGCAGCACCCTTCATCGCGGCCAGTGCCGTTGCGGTGTCTGCGGGCGAGGTCAGGCGAACCTGGCCTTTGCCGTCGTAGCCGAGGCGTGTGGTTTTCAGGATCGACGGTGTGCCGATTGCGTCAAGGGCTTCGTCAAGGTCAGCGGCGGTGGTGACGGCGGCGAAAGGGGCTGTTTGCAGGCCAAGGCCGCGCAGGAAGGCTTTCTCGGCCAGCCGGTCCTGGCTCGTGGCCAAGGCCGCGCGGTTGGGGCGGATCGGTTTGAGTTTTTCCAGCAGGTCGAGCGCTGCGGTGGGGATGTTTTCGAATTCAAAGGTGATCACGTCCACGGATGCGGCGAAGGCGGCGAGGGCGGTTGCGTCGTCATAGGCGGCGGTGGTCACGCCATGGGCGACGTCGGCGGCGGGCGGGTTTGATGTGGGGTCAAAGATATGAGTGCGCAGACCAAGGCGGGATGCCGCGACCGACAGCATGCGGCCCAACTGGCCGCCGCCGAGGATGCCGATGGTGGAACCGGGGGGGAGGCTATTCATCCACGGGCTCGTCCGGGATCGAGGCCGACAGCGCGTCGCGCCAGGCATCAAGCCGGGCTGCAAGGCCGGGGTCGGACAGGGCAAGGATGCCAGCCGCCATCAAGGCCGCATTGGCCGCACCGCCAATCGCCATGGTTGCCACCGGATAGCCGCGCGGCATTTGCAGGATCGAATAAAGGCTGTCCACACCGGACAGCGCCTTGGTCTGCACCGGAACACCGATCACCGGCAGGCGGGTTTTCGACGCCATCATGCCAGGCAGATGCGCAGCCCCCCCGGCCCCCGCGATGATAACCTTTAGGCCCCGGTCCACAGCCGTCTTGCCATAGGTCCACAGCCGGTCGGGGGTACGATGGGCGCTGACGATCTTTGTTTCATACGGGATCGCGAAGTCGTCCAGCAGGTCGGCTGCAAGTTTCATCGTTGGCCAATCGGACTGGCTGCCCATGATGATGCCGATCTTTACCATAGACGCCCCCGTGTGCAAGCCGCGCATTATAGCGGGCCGCAGGGCAGGAGCAAGGAGGGTCAGGGGCAAGGTCAGGGCAATCGGGTGAGTTATCGCGTGACAAGACGCTGAGTTGCTGAATCTGTGCTCCCATCTGATTTGGTTGGGAGAGCAGATGATGGCGGCGGGTGACGAGGCGATCTTCGATGCTATTGTTTTT
>Ga0209702_10002756_pt1 | contig 29572 bp, 24 predicted proteins | sample FRY01_FD_187210 | JGI IMG/M metagenome (GOLD analysis project Ga0209702, IMG submission 187210) | Freshwater microbial communities from Lake Fryxell liftoff mats and glacier meltwater in Antarctica - FRY-01 (SPAdes) (version 2) | ecosystem: Environmental > Aquatic > Freshwater > Ice > Glacier... | reverse complement strand
AACGCCCGCCGGATAGCCTCATAGGCACCGACCGCGAGAATATCGCTGGCAGCGCATATGGCGGTGAAAAGCGGGCGTTGGGTCTTGTCCCGATAACCGGCCAGCATCTCGGCACTGGCGCGGATGCCTTCGTCACGCGAGAAGTCATTGCAGATGCCGACACAGACCGGCTCCAGTCCATGGCGGCGCAATGCCGCAAGGGCGTATTGCAGGCGTTCGACACCGTTTTCCTGCGATTGCGGACCCGCCAGCACTGCTATCGCCCGATGGCCCAATTGCACCAGATGGGTGATGGCGATTTCTGCCGCCAGGACGCGGTCGCCCAGTACCGCGCTCATTCGTCCTGCCTTGTCGCTACGCGCCGTGAGGACGGCCGGTACCCCCTTCTTGAGCAGCATGCTTCCGATCATGTCTTCCAGTGAGTCCACCATGACCACCACGCCATCTACCCGTTGGGACAGCAGCATCTCCACCACTGCCCGGCTCGATACGGCGGCCTGCATGCTCATGATCAACGGGAAGAATCCCCGATTCACCACGGCAGCTTCCAGGCCCTGCATGATTTGCGCCGCCACCTGGTTGAGCATGTCCGGGATCAGCGCACCGATCGCCATGGAGCGGCCCTTGCGCAGCGAAGCCGCGGCCCGGTTCGGCAACCAGCCAAGAGCCTTGGCTGCTGCCTCGACACGGGCAACGATGTCACTGCTGATCAGGTGACGCCGCTCGGAATCGAGCGCGCGCGACACCGTTGATACATGCACGCCTGTTTGTTCGGCGATTTGCCGGAAGGTCACCTGTGCGGTGGATTTTGCTGCCATGGCGGGATCATGGCACAGCCGGCGAGTGCCGCCACGGCGGGCGCCACCTTTGACTTCATCGCCGCGCTGCATTTGCACCGTGGTCATATCGCCTCCTTCTGCTTCGTTTTGCCAGGGCAGCCTCGCCCCGAAAAGTTACAGACGTTCCAGTAATCCGTCTTTTCGAATTTGTTGGGCTACCTCTGTAGCGACCAGGCTTGCCCCCTTCTCTCCGATCATGATGGTGGCTGCGTTGATGTTGGTCGACACCATGCGCGGCATTACCGACGCGTCGATAACACGCAGCCGTTCCACTCCGCGCACGCGCAACTGTGGGTCAACGACAGACCGCGCGTCACTGCCCATGCGGCAGGTTCCGTTGGGATGAAAAACGGTGCCGCCCTTTTCACGTGCGAAGCGGGCCAACTCGTCGTTGCTGCGCACGGCCTTGCCAGGCATGTACTCGTCGTCGCTCATCAGCGAACGAAAGGCCGGTTGCTGGAAAATGCGCCGCAGCGATTTCAGGCCTTCGACAAGTGTCCTCAGGTCCGATGGTTCCGCGAGATAGTTGGTGACGATGCGCGGCGGCGCGAGCGGGTCCGACGATCGCAACTCCACCGTGCCCACGGACTGGGGGCGCGCCTGCATGACGGCAGCGGAGAAACCCGGAAAACGGTGCAGCGGGTCGCCCGGTTTGTCCACCGAAAGCGGCATCACCAATAACTGCACGTCTGGCTTGCCGTCCGTGGCCAGATCGGTCGCCACCAAGCCGCCGACCTGGCCCGCACCCACCGTCAAAGGGCCGCGCTGGCCGAAAGCCCATTGCAGGCCCATTTGCGCCAGCTTCAACGGGTTACGCACGTCATTGTTCAGAGACTTGCGCTCCTTGAGTTTGACGATGACACGCGCTTGGTAGTGATCCTGCAAGTTGTGCCCGACCTCGGGAGCATCGGCCTTCACCTCGATGCCAAGCTGTCGCAACTGCGCCGCAGGTCCCACGCCGGACAGCTGCAGCAATTGCGGCGACTGCAGCGCACCGGCGGCGAGCAGCACTTCGCGTTCGGCCCGGCCCTGCACGGCTTGGCCATTGGCCAGCCACTGCACACCCGTGGCAATGCCGCGCTCGATGAGCACCCGCGTGACCAATACGCCGGTCATCACGGTCAGGTTCGGCCGCTGGCGTGCGGGACGCAGGAAGGCCGTGGACGCACTGCTGCGCCAGTGGCCGGCAAGCGTGAGCTGGTAGGTGCCCAGGCCGCTGTCCTTGGCGCCGTTGAAGTCGTCCGTGGAGTCGAAGCCGGCCTGTGTACCGGCCTCGAGCCAGGCGCGGCAATAGGGGTGGTCGGTGCGCAGCTCGCGCACCCCCAGTTCGCCGTTGGCGCCGTGGTATTCATTGGCGCCGCCCTCGTAACACTCCGACCGCTTGAAAAAGGGCAGCACCTCGCGGTAACCCCAGCCGTGGGCACCGCGCTGCGCCCAGTCGTCGAAGTCCGCCTTCAGGCCTCGGATGTATACCAGGCCATTGATCTGGCTCGACCCGCCGAGCACCCGCCCGCGCGGCCAGACGATCTTGCGGTTGCCGCTTTCGGGCTGCGGTTCGGTCTGGAACTGCCAGGTGTGGCGCGGGTCGTAGATGGTCTTGAAGTAGCCCACTGGCAGGTGCAACCACAGGTTGCGCGCCTCGCCGCCCGCCTCGAGCAGCAGCACGCGGCAAGCCTGGTCGGCACTCAGTCGGTTGGCCAGCACACAACCCGCAGAGCCGGCACCCACGATGATGTAGTCCCAAGATCTCGTCACGCCAGGTACGCCGAATGCTCGGTTGTGTAGAACTGGATCGCCGATGGCCCGACCGACGAGTACGCGCCGACACCCGAATGCTTGATGCCACCGAAGGGCATGTGGTTGTCGGGGACGGTGCCGTGATTGACGTGCAGCATGCCGGTCTCGCATTCGTTCAGGAAGCGCTGCACCAGCGTGTGGCTGTCGCTGAACAGCGCGGCCGTCAGACCATGTTCGACGCTGTTGACGATGGCGAGTGCCTCGTCGAAATCGGCATACGGCTGCATCGTGATCACCGGGCCAAACACCTCTTCGCGGGCAATTTCCATCGTGGGGGTTACGCCGGCCAGCACCGTGGGCTCGTAGAACCAGCCGTGCGGCGCCGAGTCGGGCCGCGCCCGTTGGCCGCCGCACAGCCCATGCGCGCCGGCCTGCAGCGCCCGCGTCACCATGGCATTCACCTTGTCGCGGTGTTCGGCGTGGATCAGCGGGCCGGTGGTCACGCCGGCCTGCATCCCGTCGCCCAAGCGCAGCGCACGGGCGCGTGCAACCAGACCATTGGCCACCCGGTCATGCCATTCGCGTCTGACGACGATTCGGCTGATTGCCGTGCAACGCTGGCCGCACACGGCAAAGGCCGCGCCGGCCACGGCGTCGAGCGCGGCTTCGAGGTTGGAAGCGTCATGAATCATCACCGCGTTCTTGCCGCCAAGTTCGAGCGAGATCTCCGCCAGTGATGCTGCTGCGGCAGCGTAGATGCGTCGTCCGGTGGCGATCGAGCCCGTAAAAGTCACCCCGTCAACGCTCTCGTGCCCGACCAGTGCGGCACCCGTTGCCCCCGTGCCGTTGACAACTTGCACCAAGCCAGCGGGAAAAAACGACTGCGCGCTGTCGGCGATCAGGCAGGCCGCGGCGGGCGTGAATTCCGATGGCTTGAGCAGTACTGCATTGCCATACAGCAGCGCCGGTGCCAGCTTGCGCAAGGGCGTCATGACCGGGAAGTTCCACGGGCATACGGCGGCGATCACGCCGCGTGGACGGCGCATGACCAGATTGCGAAAGCCGTCGCGCGCCGTAGGCATGACCGCTCCATGGCCTTGCGACGCCAGGCCGATCATCATGCGTGCCTCGGCCGCGCCCTTGTCGAATTCGCCCAGCGCCTCGACCAGCGGCTTGCCTTGTTCCAGCACCACGGCTTGGGCGATTTCGTCGCGCCTTGAGGTCGACAATTCGAGCCAGCGTGCGACGACGCTGGCCCGCACGAGCGGAGGGCGCCGCGCCCACGCGCGTTGCGCACGGTGCGCGCTGTGCACGGCCTCATCCACTTGAACGCTTGTGGCCGCGGTGTATCGACCGACAGTCTGGTCAGGGTGCGCTGGATTATGGGTCTCGAAGGTGTCGCCCAACCCGTCAACCCACCGACCGGACAACAGCAGGCCGAAGCTGTGCCGCGTCTTGTGCGTTGGCGTTTGCGGTGCTGCGGAGCTTGAGTCGGGTGCGGACATCTCGTTATACTGGGCTTGATTGTTCTATCCACCTATCGTACTATAGACCATACCTTTGATTGTCTAGGTGATAACCCTTATTTTTAGCGATGCGTCTCCGCGTTACCTGCAGATTGCCGACCTGCTGCGCCAGCGCATCACGCGCGGCCAGTGGCCCTTGGGTGAAAAGCTGCCGTCTCTTGAGTTGCTTGTCGAGGAGTTCGGCGTCGCGCGCGTCACCGTGCGTCAGGCAATGGAATTGTTGACGCGCGAGGGCCTGGTGTCGCCGCAGCAGGGGCGTGGCACTTTTGTCACTGGGCAGCCAGCGCAGCAAAAGTGGCTCAAGGTCCACACCACCCTGGACGAGCTCGCGCGGACCTACCGCGATGACAAGCCCGAGATGGTCAGCAGCGAAGAGAGCCTCGCCACTGCGCCCTTGCGCCCCGCGGACGGCACACCCGCCGAGCGCTACGTGTACATGCGCCGCGTGCACTCCAAGAACGCGCAGCCTTACAGCGTGATCAACATCTATCTCGACGAGCGTGTCTTTAGCAAGAATCCCAAGGGCTTCCGCAGCGAAACCGTGATTCCGCTACTCACCGCGATGGGTGACGCCGCCGTGGCGCACGCCCACCAGGAACTGACCATAGGTACCGCCGACATGGAAGTGGCGGGCCTGTTGCGGGTGCCGGTGAACTCGCCCGTTGCCGAGGTGCGCCGCATCTTCACCGATGCCGCCGGCCGCGTGATCTACCTTGGCGAGGTGACCTACCGTGGCGATTTCATCCACCTGCAGATGACCTTGAAGTGATGAAGAACGTCCCGCAGGCAGGTTTTAGGCCGGCGCTGCGCCCGACCCATGTCGCCCTGAGCTGTACCTGCAAGCTCGGGGCTTGAAGCGGGCACGCTGGTCAGAAAGTGCGAGCAATCAGGCCCCTATTGGCGCCGTCACGCTCAAACCCGAGCGCGACTGCATCATCAAGAGAATGAACCGCACCCGCATAGGGCTCGAGTGCCGTTCGTTCAAATCAGCCTTGCGCGTGCACCTTCATTAGCGCCGACTTCAGACTTTCTCGAGTTACCGTGGGGCTAAAGTGGGCAATGTAGGGCGAGGTCCCCACGGTGCGCTCGACGATGCGATCGGCAACGTGCTCCAGGGGTTCATCCAGACCCAGATCCTGCAATGTGGTGGGAAGGCCGATACGGCGGTAGAAGGCGACCAGATCGTTTATGTCCACGCCCGCATCCCCTCCGGCGGCGAGCTGGATCAACAGTCCCACCGCCACCTGCTCGCCGTGCAGTGATCGGGCCAGCGAGGGCACCAGCGAAAAGCCACGCAGCATCGAATGAGCGATGGAAAGCCCACCGCTCTCGAAGCTCAATCCGCTGCCCAACACGCAGGCCTCCACCAGCCGTTCGAACGCGGCATCGGGCGACTTGAGATCGGCTGCCGCCAGGGCGGCTTCGGCGTCCTGGCGGATAGTTTGGTAACAGTGGTTGGCGATCGCCAGTGCGACCTGCCCACCACGGCCGCCGAAAAAGTTGCGTCCGTGTGTTGCCACAGCCTGGTCAGCCTCAAAGCGCTTGCTGATCGCGTCGCCGATTCCCGCCAGCAGGAAGCGACGCGGTGCGCGCGCGATGAGCGCGGTGTCCACCAGAACCAGATCGGGGCTGGTACGCATGAGTCGGGTCTCTGTCAACACGTGCAAATCGTCATAGATCACTACCAGTCGACTGGTGGGCGAATCGTTGGACGCGATGGTCGGCAGGATGGCCAGAGCGGCATTGAGCTTCATGCGCGCGCCCTTGGCGGTATCGATGGTCTTGCCGCCGCCCACGCCGATCACGATATCGCAGCGATGCGCTTGGCCAGCCGCGGCCACAGCGTCGATCGCTGCGGTGGTGCATTCCCCGGAGAAGGCCTCAAAACGCGTAGCTCCCACCAGTGGCCCCAGGCCCTCGCGCAGTGTGGCTACCAGGGGCTCACCTAGCGCCGCATCCACCAGCACCAAGGGGCGGTGTCCAAGTTCAGAGATGGCATGGTGCAGGTGGGCTAGCAGACCCGGGCCCTGCAGGTAGCGACCCGGCGCTCCGAAGGCGACCATGCTTTCGAAAGGAATACCGCTCATTTGGTGGTGTCTCCAGAATGGTCATCGGCCGCTTCTACATATGGAAAGCGGGCTCGCGCTTTGGTGGAGTGCTCGCCATCGCGCATGCCATAGCCCCGCACATAGCGCCGGTCGTCGTCTTCCCGCACATGCCAGTTCCAGTCGGCGCGGATCGGCGTCGTGTCGTTCACACTGCGGATCAGGATGCGTCTTTGCTGACTGAGCCGAACCGCGGTGTCGATAGCCTCGGGGTCATAGTTGGCAAACGCCAGCGCCGACAGCTCGGCACGTACCTCTGCACAGGCGGGGTCGGCTGCGCAGTCGTTTAGCTCCAGAGGGTCGCTGGCCAAGTCGAACAACATCGGCTCGTGGCCGGCAATGTGCACGAACTTCCAATTGCCGCGCTTGACCATGCGTAGCGGGCTGGGCATGGGGCCGGCGCCGAAGTCGGAGATGGCAACGTCACTCCAGGTTGGATCGACGCCCTCCTGCAACAGGATGCGCAGCGAATGCCCGTCCAGCGCGTCGACCGATTGGCGCGGTTCGCCGCCCTGGGGCCTTCCGATGTCCATCAGCGTGGGAAGCAGGTCCACCAGCGACACATTTGCGCCTACACGGCGCGACTGCAGTGTGCCTGGCCAGGCGACGATCAGGGGCACGCGTACCGACCACTCGTACATGCACATCTTCAGCCACATGCCGCGCTCGCCCAGCATCTCACCGTGATCGGAGGTGAACACCACCAGGGTGTCGCCCTCCATGCCGGTGGCGCGCAGTGTGGCGATGAGTTCACCTACCCGGTCATCCACCCAGCTAACCATGCCGTAGTAGGCGCGCCGGGCCGCGATAAGGTCCTTGCGTGTCACCGGCATCAGATTGCGGCGGTGGTTGTAGTACAGGGCGAGTGCCTGTGGATCCAGCCGCTCGGGCGGTAGCTCAGGCACCTGCGGCAGATCGATCGCTTCGTCCGAGTATCTGTCCCAATGCTCCTGCTGCGCCACGAAAGGCGGATGGGGCTGAGTGAAAGAGACGGTGAGGAAGAATGGCTTGGCTGCCGCGCCTTGGCGCGCATGGTCGTATAGGTACTGGCGGGCGGCGAACTGTACCTCTTCGTCGTACTCGATCTGCATATTGCGAACGCAAGGCCCGGCCTCAAGCACTGGGCGCATGCTCAGGCCCGCGATGTTGGGCGCTGTGGCTGGGCGGCTCCAGTTGGATGTCCAGCTGAAGTCTGCCGGATAGATGTCGGTCGTCAGGCGTTTCTCGTAGCCGTGCAGTTGGTCGGCGCCGATAAAGTGCATCTTGCCCGACAGTGCTGTCGTGTAGCCTTGCGCTCGCAGGTAGTGGGCGATGGTGGGCAGCTCGGACGACATCTCCGAGCCGTTGTCCCAGGCGCCGATCTGAGGCACCAGGCGGCCGGTGAGCATGGATGCGCGCGATGGCGCACACAGCGGTGAATTCGTGTAGGCCGCGTCGAACACCACGCCCGACTGAGCCAGCGCCATCAAATGCGGCGCCTTTACTACCCGATGGCCATGCACCGGCAGCACTTGCGGCGCCAGTTCATCGGCCATGATGAAAAGGATATTGGGTTGCTTCTTCATCGAGTTTCCGCCAACACGAGGTCAGCGCCTTTCTCTGCAATCATTGTCGTCGGGGCGTTGGTATTGCCGGAAATGATGCGCGGCATGATCGATGCGTCGATCACGCGCAGCGCCTGCAAGCCATGAACGCGCAGCTGCGGGTCCACCACACTGGTCGACGGGTCTCGGCCCATGGTGCAGGTGCCGCAGGGGTGGTAGGTCGTCTTGCAGTTGGCGCGCGCATGTTCTGCCAATTGTTCATCGGTGTCGAGCGGCCCCTCTGGGCGAATGCGCGATTCCAGCAGCTGGGCCAAAGGCGCCGTCTGAGTCAGGCGCAGCAACACATTGAGGCTGTCCACCATGACGCGCATGTCGTCTTCGGTGCTCAGGTAGTTGGGGTAGATCATCGGTGCTTTCATCGGGTCGAGCGAACGGATACGCAGCGAGCCGCGGCTTTCTGGCCGGCAAGGGCTGGCCGTCATGATCATGCCGCCGAAGGGGTCGGGCTTGAGTCCAACTTTGTCATTGCCTGGGTTGGTGGCAAAGCTCAATGGCAGGATGTACAGTTGCGAATCTGGCCGGTCAAGCCCCGGCCTGCTGCGGATGAAGGCACCGCCTTGGTTGATGCTCAGCGTGAGTGGCCCGCGTTTGGCAAGCAGGTACTGGATGCCGGCCCAGATCTGGCCGGTCATCGGCCCCAGCGTGTTGTTGAGTGTGGGTACGCGAGTCTTGAATGCCACTCCAACTTGCGCGTGATCCTGCAGGTTGGCGCCCACCGCATCATTCGCATGCACTATCTCCACACCCAGGCCTTGCAGCAGGGCCCCGGGCCCGATGCCTGAGCGCTGCAGAACCATGGGAGAGCTGATGGCGCCGCTGCACAGCAGGACTTCGCGCCGGGCCGCGGCGCGGTGGAGTTGCCCGCCTTTCATGTATTCCACGCCGGTGGCGCGTCGGCCTTCCAGCAACACACGGGTGACGTCGCATCGCGTGCGCACATCGACCTTGGGCCGTCGCATCGCACGGTCCAGGAAGGCTCTAGCATTGCTGGATCGACGCCCCCCGCGGAAGGTGAACTGGTAAAGCCCGAAGCCTTCTTGCGTGGCGCCATTGAAATCGAGGTTCTCCGGGTAGCCGAGTGACTTTGCCGCTTCGATGACACGCCGCACGACCGGGTGCTGTTGTCGATCGATGCTCGAGACCTTCATGGGCCCTTTGCTGCCGTGCCACTCGCTTTCGCCCAGTTCATTGTCTTCGGACTTGCGAAAATACGGCAGCACGTCACGGAAGGACCAGCCGTCGTTTCCCAGCCTGGCCCAGTCGTCGTAGTCCTCGCGCTGGCCGCGTATATAGACCATTGCGTTGATCGAGCTCGAGCCGCCCAGGATCCGCCCGCGCGGCCAGTAGTCGCTGCGCCCGCCAAGTCGCGCGTCCGGCTCCGTGTGGTAGGACCAGTTGAGGCTGTCGTCATGGAACAGCTTGCCATAGCCGAGCGGCATGTCTACAAACAGTCGATTGTGGCTTGCGCCGCTCTCAAGTACCAGCACTGAATGGCCTGCCGCGCTCAAGCGGTCGGCCAGCACGCAGCCCGCGGAGCCGGCGCCGGCAATGACGAAATCGAAGGTGTTGTCCATGGCTCAGCTGCCGTAGCGCAGGTAGACCGCGCTTTCGCTCGTATAGAAATTCGCCGATCCCTGTCCGACCGAGCAGGCGCCCACGCCGGAGTCCTTCATTCCGATGAAAGGCATGTTGGGGTCGGTGGCCGTCTGGTTGTTGATGTGCAGCATCCCCGCATTCGCATGGTCGATGAATCGGTGCACCACCCGTTGGTCGTTGGAGAACAGCGACGCTGACAGGCCGAACTGCACGTCGTTGACCATGTCCAATGCTTCGTCGATCGTTTCATACGGCAGCACCGACAAAACAGGACCGAAGATCTCTTCCCGCGCAACGGTCATCCCCGGTGTCACACCGCATAGCAGGGTAGGAGCCATGAAGTAACCGGACGCGAAGCCGGCCGGCGCCAGGCGCTCCCCGCCGGCGCAGATGCGAGCTCCCTGTGCAACGCCGTTCTCAACCATGGCGTTGACCTTCTCGAGCTGTGCCTTCATAGCCAGGGGGCCAATGCGCGTACGTTCGTCAAAGCCATTGCCGACCACTACCGCACGCATGCGCTCGGCCAGGCCGGCTTCCACATCGGCCGCGAGCCCGCGCCGAACCAGTACGCGGCTGATGGCGGTGCAGCGTTGGCCGGCGTTGACGAGGGCGCCGGTCACCGCCTCATTCAGGCAAGCATCCAGGTCGTCGGTGTCGTGGATCACGATCGGGTTCTTGCCACCGAGCTCGAGCGAGACTTCCGCCAGCGACTGCGCAGCCAGTTTGTAAATGCTGCGACCGGTGGCTACTGAGCCGGTGAAGGTAACGGCGTCGACCAGTGGGTGCGAAACCAGCGCTTGGCCGACCGCCGCCTGGCCCAGCACGATGCCCAGCAGTCCGTCGGGCAGGATGCCGCGCGCAAGATCGGCCACGATGCAGGCCGTCGCGGGCGTGAATTCCGACGGTTTAAGGACAATGGAATTGCCGAAGGTCAGCGCCGGTGCGATCTTGCGCATGGGGGTCAGGAGCGGGTAGTTCCACGGCGTAATGGCCGCGATGACGCCGCGCGGCTTGCGCATACTCATGTTGCGCATGTTGCTGCGCAGCGACGGCAGCAAGTGTCCCAGTGGGCGCGCCGCTTCGGAGGCCATAAATTCCGCTTCGCGCAGTGAATAGCCCACCTCGCCCCGGGCCTCGGCCAGTGGCTTGCCCATCTCAAGCGTGATCGCGCGCGCGATGCGCTCGGTTTCCCCGCGCAGCTTGGCAAGGAATGCCTGCACGATGCCCTGGCGCTCTAGTCCGGGCACGCGCGCCCATGCGCGTTGCGCCGTGCTGGCGGCTTTCATCACGGCGGCCACTTCGGCAATGCTGCTCTCACGGTAATGGCCGACTTGCTGGTCGGGACACGCGGGGTTGTAGGTCGCAAAGGCCCGTCCTTCACTGACCCAGACGCCGTTTATCAGCGTGCCATAGGTATAGGAGCCTTCGGCGGCGACGGCGCTCATGCAGCAACGGCCTTGAGCGGCGCAGCAACCGTCAGGTCGTGCAACACCTCGGGCATCCAAGAAACGGTCTTGCGGTTGGCCTTGAAGAAGCAGCGGCCGTAGTGCGCCAGCGCACGCTCGTCGATCTCGAAGCCCAGGCCATGGGCCGTGGGCGCCTCCAACTTGCCGCGCGTGTGTTGCCACGGTTGCACGAGAATGGCATCGCGCGCCTCTATGGTCCATCCCGGCGGGCTGTACGGATACTCGAAATCCATCTCTCCTGCAAAGCCGCTTGCCAGGAAGACCTGCATGTTCACCGCGAAGCCGATGCCGTTGCTCCAGGTGTGGCCGGTGAACTTGAGGCCCGCCTTGCGCGCAAGCTTTGCGACTTCCAACGTCTGCGAAATGCCACCGGTCCACATCGCATCGGGCTGGAAGATGTGATAGCAGCGTTTGTCGATCATGTGGGCCAGCTCGGGCAGGCCGGACGTGTGCAGCTCGCCGCCAGAGACCGGCACCTTGGAATAGGCGGTGAGTTCAGCCAGTTGGTCATACCATTCCATGAAAAGAGGCTCCTCCACCCAGGCTAGACCGGCTTCGTACGCCGCGTCGCAAAAGCGCTTGGCGCGCGGCAGGTCCCACTTTGGACCCGGTCCGTTGCCGGTCAGCCAGAAGGCCTGGTTGCAGTCGACGGCCAGCTTCATCTTGCCTTCCATAGCACGCGCGGGCTCCTGGATCTGGCGAATGTCTATGGCTTCATCGAAATCATGCACACGCATCTTCATGGTGTGAAAGCCCTCTTCGTAGCGTGCCCAACACTCTTCGATGCGGGCCGCAGGCTCCTTCACTTCGCCGGCCGATACGTATAGGTCCAGGGTCTGCGCCTTGCCGCCCAGTAGTTCATACACCGGCTTGCCAGCGAGCTTGCCCTTGATGTCCCAGAAGGCCGGTTCGATCCAGAAATTTCGGATGCCGCCGTAGCCTGGCACGCGCAACATCTCAAGCACGTGATCGATGTCGGTCGGGTCCTTGCCTAGCAGTGCATGGGCCAGGAAGTCTCCGATGCCGGCGCGCTCACGGCCAGAACCCGACATCGCGCTGAAACCCTGTACCCCGTCGTCGGTACGGATGCGCGCCACGTAGTAGGTGGACGATCGGCGAGTTCCGTTGATTACCCACGCTGGGGAGAATGGCGCGGGCAACGGCGTCTGGACCAAGTAAAGCTCAATGGAATCAATGACGGACATAAAGAGTTCCTGAAAAAGATAAGAGGGCGGGCGTCAAACACATAAACTGAATCAAATGGTAGCGCTGTCATTTTATATGTCAATAGACAGGTAATCTTGGAGGAACAGTTAGCTCCCGGAAATTTTCTGAATGTGAATTCTTTATTGGCAAATACTATAGATTGGCATGTCAATCAAGCGACATCAATATCGATAACAGCGCTATCATTTTGACCATGGCAAGAAAACAAACAACTGACGCGCCCCATGCAATCCCGGCGGCTTCGGCCGACCCGGTTGCATCGACAGGAGCGGCCGCCGGCGGAAGCGGCGTGCGAAGTGTGCGGATCGAAGAGGTAGCGCGCGTCGCATGTGTGTCACCGATCACGGTTTCACGAACGCTAAACAAACCCGACACGGTGTCCGAGGCCACGCGCAACGCGGTCTGGGCCGCCATTGAAGAAGTGGGCTATATCCCCAACCACCTGGCAGGGGGTTTGGCGTCCAGCAAATCGCGCACGGTCGGCTTGGTGATTCCCCACATTACAAATTCCACCTTTGCCGACCGAGTTCGTGGCATGACCGAGGTGCTCCGGGACGAAGGCTTTCATCTTCTGCTTGGCATCTCGGACTATTCGCCGCAGGTGGAATTCCAACACGTCATGGCATTCCTGGGCCAGCGGGTCAGTGGCCTGTCGCTCACGGGCACGACCCATGACGAACGCACACGCAGCATGCTGGCGCGCGCCGGCATACCTGTGGTCGAGACCTCCACCACCACCGGCACTCCGATTGACATGATGGTCGGCTATTCAAACGAAGCCGCTTGCTATGCCATGGTCGAACACCTGGCGCGCTGCGGCTACCGCAAGATCGGGCTGATTTCCACCTCTTACCTCAATAACGACCGCACGGTCGCGCGCCGCGCCGGCTATCAGCAGGCTGTGAAAGACCTGAAACTGGCGCAGGACCCGGGTCTGATGATCACGAGCGAAATTTGCCTGGCGGCCGGCGCCAAGGCCTTGGTCGATCTGTTGGCCGCGCAGCCGGACGTGGATGCCATCTTCTGCACCAACGATGTGATCGCCGTAGGCTGTCTGCTCGAAGCGGCGCGACGCGGCATCCGCGTGCCGGACGACATCGGAATCGCTGGTTTCGACGACATCGACCTTGCGCAGGAGTTCGTGCCGGCCCTCACCACTGTGCGGCTGCGCCGGTACGAAGTCGGCTCGGTATCGGCGCACCTGTTGGTGCAACGTATCCGGGGTGAAACCCCGGCTGAAAAAATCGTCGACCTCGGCTTCGAGATCGTCGCGCGCGCCTCGACTCGCCGCGCGCAGCCCACGCACCAGCAACGTGACTCCGGCCATGTCAGCTCGAGGGCGGCGCGGTAGATCCGCGCAGCATCAGTTGCAATGGCGCCAGCATCGACCCGGGCCGCGGCTCGCCGGAATTCAACATCTCCACCAGCGAGCGCACCCCCAACTCTCCCACGGCGCGCGTGGGCATGCGCACCGTGGTCAGCGGCGGCCACATCAACTTGGCTCCAATGGAGTCGTGGATCGTCACTATCGACATCTGCTGCGGCACAGCGATCCCCTTCGCACGCAATTCCATCATGGCGCCGAGCGCCGCCGCCAGCGTGAGTGGGAACACTGCGGTAGGCCTGGGACCAGGCCGCTGCAGAAGCTCACCCATGGCGGCCGCGCCGCCAGCGACGGTATAGCCAGATATGGCAACCAGGGCTGGATCGAATGGAATGCCGGCGCTATCCAGCGCCTCGCGGTACCCGTCCATGCGCGTACCGGACGACTTGCCCGGAGGCGCGCCCAAGTGCGAAATACGCCTGTGTCCCAGTCCGATCAGGTGGTCCATCGCCATTTTCGTTGCCAGCCGCATGTCGAATGAAATGCAACCCGGTACGCCTGCGACCTGCCGATTGAGAATCACGAATGGCAGCTTGGCGCGCTTGACCGCCTGCACCGTGACACTGTCCTCGTCGACTGTGGACACCAGCAGTCCGTCGACCTGGAGTATCTGGCCCAGTCGTTCGTAGGTGACGTCCTCAGCCGTGTTATCGGCAATGTGGGCGATGAGCAGCGAATAGCCTAGTTCACGTGCTGCGCCTTGCGCGCCTTCGATGATCGATGTGAACACTGGACTATCCAGGAACGGCACCACGATGCAGAGTGAATTGGTTCGCGCCATGCGCAGACCCCGCGCCAGCACATTGGGCTGGTAGGACAGCGACTGCGCAGCCTGCATGATGCGTTCGCGCGTCTGGCTGGCAACACGGTGGCGGGCCTGCCCGTTGAGAACGCGCGAGACGGTCGATGCGTCAACGCCCGCAAGCGCAGCGACGTCGCTGAGGGTCGCCGGTGAGGCACGCATTGCCGTCGCTCAATCCTCGCTCATGGCGAGCAGGTATTCCATGCGCGATTCTGGTGCGTAGTCGTCGCCGACCTCGATCACCACATCGTGCAGCGTGCGGTTGTAGGCACATGGGCAACGGTAGCGCTCGCTCACCGGACTACCGTCGTCCCGGCCGCAATGGGTGCCCCCGGCGTTGGGCTGGGTCTGCCACATATCTTTCATCTCGACAATGGCCACCGCCTGGCCATCGACGCGCAATGTGCCAGTTCCGGCAAAGGGCGCGGTCTTCACGAAATCGAATTCCAGCGCGTGGCGCCCAGCGGGAAGCCGCATCGGCGACTCGGCCGTCCAGCGTACATAAGGCCCGTTGTACTCATAGACGAGTCGGCCGTCCTGTACGAACATGACATAGCCGCCGAACCGCCCGCCTGCGGAGAACAGCACGCCTTCCGCATCCGGTCCGGTCTCGGCATCCGCCGTGATGCGAAATGATCGATTGGCCATCGGAGGCGTTGCCGCCCGATCAAGTCGGCGCGTGTGCGGTTGGAATCGGTAGCGCTTGCGCGCGTCGCGGCGGAAACTGCGCAGCGCGCGTTCGCGGTCGCGATCATCAAGCGGCAGCACCTTGTGGGACCGTGCCTCGGCCCACCACAGGCGCACCAGCTCTTCCAGCTTTTCGGGGTACTGGTCGGCCACGTCCTCGCTTTCAGAAAAATCCTTGTCCAGGTGGTACAGCTCCCACCGGTCGTTTGCAAAGTCCGTACCTTTTTCGTGGTGCGTCACAGCCTTCCAGCCACCGCTCCAGATGCCCCGGTCGCCGAGCATTTCATAGTACTGCACCTGCTTGCGATTGGGTGCCGCTGCGCTGGCAAAGGTGTAGGCCATGCTCACGCCGTCGATCGGCAGCTGTGCCTGCCCCTGGTACACCCCGGGTGCTTGCAGACCCAGCAGCTCGAGTACGGTGGGGACGAGGTCTGTGCAGTGGTGGTACTGGTTACGAATGCCTCCTGCCTGCTTGATGCCGGCCGGCCAGTGGATGATCAACGGGTCACGAATGCCACCTCCGTGCGTGTCAATCTTGAACCACTTGTGGGGCGTGTTGCCCGCGTGGCCCCACCCCGCAGGATAGTTGTTGTAGGTGTATTCGCTACCGAAGCGGTCGATGTTGGCGAGCAGTTCGTCGAAATGCTCCGGCAGGAAGCTGTAATGGCGACGGATGTTCAAGTCACCATGCTCACCGCCTTCGTCGCTCGCGCCGTTGTCCGACATCAGCACCAGCAGGGTGTTGTCGAGCAGCGCGTTGTCACGCAGATAGTCGATCAGCCTGCCGATCTGGGCGTCAGTGTGGTCCAGGAAAGCGGCGAACACCTCCTGCATGCGAGCGGCCAGGCGGCGCTCGTCGTCGGTCAGCGCCGACCACGCCCGCACCTTGGGGTTGCGCGGCGTGAGCTTCGTGCCCGCAGGGGCAATGCCAAGCGCCAACTGACGGGCAAACCATTGTTCACGCGCCTCGTCCCATCCGCCGTCGAAGCGGCCCTTGTATTTGTCTATGTATTCCTGAGGCGCGTGATGCGGCGAGTGGCACGCACCGAGCGCAACGTACGAGAAGAACGGCTTGCCAGGCGACGGGCCCTGCTGATCCCTGATGAAGGCGATGGATTCGTCGATCAGGTCATCGGTAAGGTGATACCCGGGTCGGCGCGGCGTGTCGATAGCATGGTTGTCGCGAAACAGCTCCGGATTCCAGTGGTCTGCCAACGCATGCAGGAAGCCATAGTACTGATCGAAACCACGACCCAGAGGCCAGTGGTCAAACGGGCCAGCTGCCGTGCCGTCGCGGCCGCGCGAAAGATGCCACTTACCCGTGGCGTAGCTGTTATAGCCGTGGGGTCGCAGCATCTCGGGAAGCGTTGCAGCCGCCCGGCTGATCTCGCCCATGTAGCCCGGCTGGCCGGTACACCAGTCGGCGATGGTGCCCATGCCCACGGCATGGTGGTTGCGCCCAGTGAGCAGCGACGCCCGCGTGGGTGAACACATGGCTGTGGTGTTGAAGTTGGTGTAGCGCAGTCCGCCCGCCGCCAACGCGTCGATGTTCGGCGTGTCAATGGTCGAACCATAACAACCCAGGTGGGCAAAGCCCACGTCGTCGAGCACGATGAACACGACATTGGGAGCGTGCGTGGGCGCCGCGGGATCGCGCGCTAGCACGGGTTGCGGACTGCTGCGGTAGGTGTTCCCGGAAAGGTTCTCGAAAGGCAAGGTCATGGTTGGGTGGTTTGCAAATGATGGGCGGCGGTGCGTGCGTCGGCGGAGGAAGCCGCGATTGCGGCAGATACGTCCACGCTGTCCTCATACAGATGGCAGGCCACGATGCGGCCGGAGCCGACCGCGCGCGGCAGCGGCAGTTCCTGCGCGCAGCGCGCAATGGCCTGGGGGCAACGCGGATGAAACGGGCAGCCGCTCGGCGGGCGGACTACGCTGGGCACTTCGCCCTTAGGCGGCGCGAAGGGACGAGAACGCTCGAGGTCTGGATCAGGCACGGCCACCGCGCTCAAAAGAATACGGGTGTACGGATGTAGCGGCTCGCGGTACAGGTCATCGCGTGAAGCGGTCTCGACGATACGCCCCAGATACATCACGGCCACGCGATCGCTCACATGGCGGACCACGGCCAGGTCGTGCGATACAAATAGGTAGGACAGCGCATATCGCTCTTTCAGATCCAGGAACAGATTGAGAACCTGGGCCTGGATGGACACATCGAGTGCCGACACCGGTTCGTCGCACAATAGCATCTGCGGTCGCACCGACAGCGCCCGTGCGATAGCCAGACGCTGGCGCTGGCCGCCGCTGAATTCGTGCGGATAGCGGTCCAGCATGCGCGAACCCAGGCCGACCGTATCCAGCAGTTCTGCAGCGCGCTCACGCCGCTCGGCCCGCGACGCGACGATGCGGTGCACCACCAGCGGCTCGGCCACGAGTTCCGCGGCAGTCATGCGCGGGTTGAGAGAGCCGAACGGGTCCTGGTAGACCACCTGCATCTTGCGGCGCAGCGGACGCATGCGGGCGCGGTCGTACCGGGTGATGTCTTCACCCATGAAGTTGATGCTGCCGCCGTTGTTGGGCAACAGGCGCAAGATGGCCTGGCCCGTAGTGGTCTTGCCGCAGCCGCTTTCTCCCACTAGACCAAGTGTTTCCCCCTCACGCAGCGTCAACGATACACCCTGCACCGCCTTGATGGGCGCATTGTCGCTACCGAACATCTTGCGGGTTCCGGCATAGTGGACGCTCAAATTCTGAACATCTAGAAGAGTTGGCGTCGAGGTCATCACAGGTTCCAGCAGGCTCTCTGGTGCAGAGCGGCAATGGTCTCAAGCGGTGGCCTATCGCTGTGGCAGCGTGCGGTAGCCATCGTGCAGCGAGGTGCGAAGGCGCACCCGGCGAAGTCCTCGACCAGGGTCGGCGGCTGGCCGGGGATGGCATCGAGCCGATCATTGATCGGACCGGTGATTCTGGGAATCGAATGCATCAGCGCACGTGTGTAGGGGTGGCGAGGGTTACGGTAGATCTCACGCGCAGGACCCGCCTCCACGATACGTCCTGCGTACATCACGTTCACGAAATCAGCATAGCGCGCCACCACCCCCAGGTCGTGGGTGATCAGCAGCAACGCGCCGCCGCGGCCGCGGGTCAACTCGGTCAGGAGCGACAAAATCTGAGCCTGCACGGTAACGTCAAGCGCGGTGGTCGGCTCATCGGCGACGATGACTTTGGGCTCGCAGGCCAGCGCGATCGCGATCATCACCCGTTGACGCATGCCGCCGCTGAACTGGTGAGGATAGGCTTCGGCGCGGTCCTGCGGATCGGGTATCTGCACCTCGGCCAGCAGTTCGACTGCCCGCTTGCGTGCCTGCGTCCAGTTCATGCCGCGATGGCGTACCAGCGGTTCGGCAATCTGTCGCCAGATTCGCAAGGCCGGGTTGAGCGCCGTCATCGGTTCCTGGAACACCATGCTCACCTCATTGCCGCGCACATCGCGCATTTGCGCGGTGCTGAGCTTTAGCAGATCGCGACCGTTCAGGAATATGCCGCCTCCCGTCACCCGCACTGGCGGCATCGGCAGCAGCCGCAGCACCGACAGCGCGGTGACGCTCTTGCCCGCACCGCTTTCGCCAACGATGGCAACCACCTGACCCGGATGGACCTGGAAAGAGACCTCCTGCACTGCACGCAGGTCACCGCGGTCGGTTGCGATTCGTAGCGACAAGCCACGCACGTCGAGCAGCGGCATCGATGTCGAGGGGTGGAGTGGAGGCAGGGAACTCATGCTGGATCAGAATCCCATCTGCTTCTTCAGCGCCTCGTCGATCCAGACGCGGGCCCAGATTGGCGCATTGCGCTGGGCGCCTACGGCCTGTTCGCCCTCGTAATTTTTAACCCACGGCCACCACACCACGAATGAATTGGGCACAGGCAAGAATATGAAGGGAGCTTGCTCCATCGCATACTGATTTAGCGCCTTGACCAAAGGAATGCGCTTGGCCTCGTCACGCTCGGCCATGATCTGCTCAAGCGCCTGGTCGATTTTTGGATCCTTCAGGCGCGGCGTGTTCCAGGCGGAATCGGAGCTGAACAACTTGTCCAGGGACATCGTCGGATTGGACAGGCCGACCTGGTGCCAGTAACCGGGGCCGTGCTTGCTTGTGGTCATGATGCTCATGTAGGCGCCGTACTCCAGCGTCTCTATGGTCATCTTCACACCAATGCGCGCCAGGTAGGCGGCGACCAACTGGGCCACCTCTACCGACTCGGGTACGTTGGTGGCGATCTGCATTTTGAACTCGAAGCCGTTGGGGTGGCCGGCCTGCGCAAGCAGTTCCTTGGCCTTGGCCGGATTGAACTCGTACAGTTCACGCACGGCGGGCGGCATCTTGTCGACCGGTGTGTAGTAGTCGGTCCAGCCCGAGCTCATGGGCATGTGAACGAGTGCAGCGGCACCGCCGTAGAAGCTCTTCAGGATGGCCTGCTTGTCCACTGCCATGTTCATCGCGCGGCGCACGCGGATGTCGTCGAACGGCTTCATGTCCGTGCGCAACGCAAGCGCCGTGCCGCCGAAGTGCGGGTTCTCGCGGAACTTCAGGTTGGGCATGATCGACTTGATCTGTTCGACGTCCTTCCAGCTTGCGTTAAGCAGCACGTCGATCTTGCCGGTGCGGAACGCCGCCATGCGGGTCTGCTGGTCGCGGATAGTGCGGATGGTCAGCGTATTGACGAATGGCAACTTGTAGCTTTTGCCGGCGATGCGCTCAGAATCCCAGTAGCCTTGGTTCTTTGTGTAGGTGCCGTGGCTGCCCTGCACGAAGTCGGTGATCTTGAATGGTCCGGTGCCACTCGCGTTGCGCCAGTTGGTGCCCCCGCCGTTGGGTGCCTCGGCGACTTCCTTGGGCATCAACGCGAAGTAGAAGCCGTAGCCAAGGCGCACTTCCCACTCAGCGTTGTACTTGTTCAGGTAAAAGATGACGGTATGCTTGTCCTTGGTCTCGACCCGGTCGATAAATTCAAAATGATCCTTTACGGCCTTCGGACTCTTGATTTGGCGGTTGAACGCATAGACCACGTCCTCGGCAATGAATTCGCGTTCCGCCATCACGCCTTCACGCGCCTGCCACATCACGCCCTGGCGTAGTTTCATCTCGATTGACAATGGCTTTTCGTTGAGTTTCCAGCTCTCGATCAACTCTCCGCGCAGAACGGACGGGGGGACATATGCCTCGCTCGAAAAGCGGTAGGTACCGCCGCCCCGAATGCCTTTGCTGAGATCGCCGACCATCAGCTGCTCCATATAGGGACCGGCGTCCACATTGACTTTCCAATTCCAGTCGGCCGGGTCCCAGGACAACGCCGACAGACCGAATTGGTAGGGCGACACCGTAAGCGACCCTCCGTATTGCGGAGCCTGGGGCGCGACGGGTGTCTGTGCCTGCGTGGTCAAAGCACTCACTGCGAGTGCGGTGGCTGCGGTAATCTGCAGCAGGAAAGACTTGTTCATTGAGATGTCTCCTTTTGGAAAGTGGATGTGTGCTTCAGGAAATGCGCCCGCTCTGGCCGCGTTGGCGTGGATCAAGCAGGTCGCGCAATGCGTCGCCAAAGATGTTTACGCTGTAGACCACGAGCGTGATCGCGAGGCCGGGTGCGACCACGAGCCAGGGATTCTGGAACATGTAGCTGCGGCTGCCGCTCAGCATGCCGCCCCAAGTGGGGGCCGGTGGAGGAACACCCAGGCCCAGAAAAGACAGGCTCGACTCGGCCAGAATTACTGCCCCCAGACGCGTGGTGAACAGCACGATGAGCGGGGCAGCGATAGTGGGCAGGATGTGCACGCGGATTACGTGCCAATCGGTTGCACCGAACGAATGCCCCGCATGGACATATAGGTGCTCCCGCGCGGACAGCACCGAGCCGCGCACGATGCGCGATCCGGATATGCCGTACAGCAGGGCCAGCAGCACAATGAGCTGCCCCATGCCTGTACCCAGCACGGACACGCCCACGATCAGCACGATCAGGTCGGGAAAGCTCATCCATGCGTCTACGAAGCGCTGAGTGGCGCTGTCGATCTTGCCGCCGAAATAGCCGGCTACGACACCCAAAACGACAGAAATGAGCAAACCCAGAAGCGCGGCGCTGATGGCGATGATCACCGAAATGCGCGCGCCGTAGACAATGCGCGTGAACACGTCGCGACCCAACTGGTCAGTCCCGAAAAGGTTGGTCAGGGACGGCCTCTGCATGGCAGAGATCGGGTCCACGTCGTTGAGCCCGAAAGGCGCGATGATGTCGGCGAACACCGCCACCACCACCAGCAGGAAGAGAAGGGTGCCTCCAAACGCACCCAACGGCTTACGAAGGAATAGCTGGGTGATGAATTCGCGCGCCGGATGGCGTCGCTCAGACAGGACCGGGACGGCTTGGGGCAATGAGGTGCTCATCATGGCATTCATCCTTGCCGGATCTTGGGGTCGAGCAGGCCGTAGCTCAAGTCGACCAGAAGGTTGATCAGCATCACGCCCACGCCTACCACCAGGAAGATGCCGCTGATCAGCGGGTAATCACGTTTAGAGACAGCATCCAGCAACAGCTGGCCCATGCCCGAGACCACGAAGATTTGTTCAACTACGACCGCGCCGCCCAGCACCAGCGGCACTTGCATGCCGATGATGGTGATCACTGGCAGCAGGGCATTCTTCATGACGTGCCGCATGATGATGGTCCGTTCGTCCAAGCCCTTGGCCCAAGCGGTGCGCACGAAGTCCTGGCGAAGCACCTCCAGCACCATAGTGCGTGTCATGCGCATGGTGATACCCGACAGTGCAATGCCCAGCACCAGCGCCGGCAGCGCCATTTGCTTGAGGCTCAGCCAGGGGTCGGTGGTGAATCCTACATAGTCAGTAGTGGGTGCGAAGCCCCACCACACTGCCGGCAGAACAATGACCATGGTACCCAGCCAAAATACTGGCACCGCCAACGCGGCAATGGCGATCGAACGACCCACATAGTCCGCTGCCGTGTCCTGTCGCACGGCGGACAGCACACCGATGGGAATGGCGATCACCAGCGCAAAGAAGATCGCCAGCCCACCCAGGTACAGGGTGGCGGGCAGGCGCTCCAGGATCATCGACGTCACGCTTTCGTTGGTCCAGAGCGAGCGCCCCATGTCGAATTTCAGCACGATGGCAGATATCCAGTGGAAGTACTGGACGTGCATGGGCTTGTCCAACCCCATTGCGGCAACCAGTTGGTCCCGGGTCTTGGAATTGGCGCCAATGTCGTTCTGCGCCATCATCATGTCGATCACGTCGCCCGGGATCAGACGGATTGCGGCGAACACGATGACGCTGGCCAGCAGGAATGTAGGCACCAGAGAAGCCAGTCGGCGAATGACATATGTAGACATGGGTCTCTAGGCGGCAAATAAAGCCATCTCCGATGTTGGCAAGTGAAGCAATGATAGCGCTGTCATAAAGTCTGTCAATTTGGAAATTAATAGCTTTTCTGAATGCGGGGTCGTTGACAGATGATACCTCGATCGCATACGATTGAACAATCGATTGCGCATAGGGAAAACCCTTGCGAGAAGACGATGTCAGAACAGAGGCCTTGTGCCATTTTTTCGCAATGCCAGCGTATAACAATTAACTGAGAGATTCATGAACATTTCGCTCACTGGCGCTACACCGGCAGCCTCTGTCGGCGCCATCTCCGACGACTTATCCCTCGCTCCTGCGCCGACCACCCTCTCTCCCAACTGGCGCGCCATTGACCTGCCGCCACGGGTCCTGCAGCAGATTACCGACTTGGTCGGAAGCCGGCACGTGGCCACAGGCATTGCGGAGCGTCTGGCGCACAGTCTGGACCGCATGCCGTGGAGCAACTTCCGCCGCCGCACCGGCGACCTTCCCGGCACCCTGGCGTCTGCAGTGGTTTCGCCGGCGGATAGCACCCAGCTGACGCATCTGGTGCAACTGGCCAACAAGCATGGCTTGCGGCTGATCCCCTTTGGTGCGGGCTCAGGCGTATTGGGCGGCACGACGCCGATGTCGTGCGAAGTCATCGTCGACCTCAAGCGAATGGACGCAATCCTCGAACTTAACGAAACCGACGCGACGGTCACCGTGCAGGCAGGCATGAATGGCGGCTCTTTTGAGGCCGAACTCAACCGCCGCGGCTACACCTGCGGGCACCTTCCCCAGTCGATCCACATTTCCACAGTGGGCGGATGGGCCGCCTGCCGCGGCGCCGGCCAGGCGTCGTCGCGGTATGGAAAGATTGAAGACATCTTGGTTGGGCTTAAAGCGGTGCTCCCGGACGGGCGCGCGCTGGGGGTGCGTCCGGCCGCGCGGCGCTCTGTCGGCCCGAGCATCAAGGACCTGATGGTCGGATCCGAAGGGGTCTTCGGTTTCATCACCGAGCTGACCCTGCGTATTTGGCGCAAGCCTGAGCATGAGCAGGGCGTAGTTGTGGCGTTTCCGTCGCGCCAAGCCGGCTTCGACGCGCTGCGCGAAACACTCCAGTCCGAACTGCGTCCGCAGGTGATGCGCCTGTACGACGAAACCGAAAGCGGGCAGCGCACCGAAGGCATCGCCGAATTCGCCAAACGCCCGATCCTGTGCATTCTGAAATTTGCAGGTCCGGCGCGGCTCGCGCAGGTGGAGGAGGAACTCACGCTGGCCATCTGCGCCAGGCACGGCGCCATACGCGCCACGGACGACACTCCCTACCGCCACTGGGAAGAGGTGCGCTACGAATCCTACTCCGCCAAGTGGCAGGCGCAGGGCTACTACATGGACACCATCGAGGTCGCGATGCCATGGAGCCAGTTGGCGGCATTCTATGAACGCGTAACCGTCGAGGTGGCGGCAGTCGATAACCGCTTTTACTTCGCGGCCCACTGGTCCCATATTTACACCGAAGGTGCTTGCCAGTACATGACGTTGCGGTTGCCGCCGATGCCGCAAACGGAAGCGTTACCGCTGCATTCCCGTGCTTGGGACGTTGTGCAAAGCACCTGCTTGGCTATGGGTGGCACGGTCGCTCATCACCATGGCGCAGGCATCTTCCGCAATAAGTGGCTGACGCAGGAACTAAATGTTGGTCTGGACATGCTGCAAATCCTCAAGGACGGCATCGACCCGCAGAACCTGCTCAACCCTGGCAAACTGGGGCTGCGGCCCGCAACAGGTGCGCGCGTCATCAACGCCGACAGCGGAGTGTCATCATGAGCACGGCATGGCTGATGGGTATCGACCTGGGTGCTGGCAGCCTGAAGACCATGATCGTCGGCAGCGACGGTGGCGTGGCCGGCGCCGCGTCGATGGACGTGAAGACCCATTCCCCCCAACCGCGCTGGAGTGAACAGGACCCGCATGAATGGTGGCTTGCCATCTGCGATACGGTACCGCGCGCGCTGGCCGAAGCCGGCTTGTCCGCCAGCGATATCGTCGCCGTGTCTTTCAGCGCAGGCGCGCATACACCAGTGCTCGAGGACGGTGCTGGGCGAGTGCTTCGCCCCGCAATCCTGTGGAGTGACCAGCGCAGCGGTGAAGAGTGCCGCGAATTGCAGGAACTCGCCGGCGACCGCATCCTGCAGATCGCGATGAACCGCGTCACGCCCACCTGGACTTTGCCGCAGCTCATGTGGCTGGCCAGGCATGAGCCAGAGGTGGTGGCTGCCACACGCCGTGTCTATGTGGCCAAGGACTGGCTGCGCGCTCAGCTCACCGGCACCTGGGAGACCGACCGCACCGAGGCTGTGGGCACGCTGATGTTCGATGTTTCAGGCGATTGCTGGTCCAAGGAACTGTGCGAGCTGATTGGCTGGAACGTGGACACACTGCCGCCACTGGTCACACCCACGACTGTGGTTGGCAAGGTCACCGAAGAGGCGGCGCGCGCCTGCGGATTGGCTGCTGGCACACTGGTGGTTTGCGGCACCTCGGACACCTCCATCGAAACCTTCGGCGCTGGCTCGGTCAAGCCAGGGGACGGCACGGTGAAGCTGGCCACCGCCGGCACGCTAAGCGTAGTGGATGCATCAGCCCATGTACACCCTACTCTGATCAACTACCCATTGGCGGTGCCGGGGCTCTGGTACACCATCACGGGTACCAATAGTTGCGCCTCGGCCCACCGCTGGGTGCGTGACCGCTTCTTCATGGCGCCAGGCGTCTCGGGCTCTGAGGCCTACGCGGAAATGGACCGCCTGGCCGCCACTGTGCCGCCCGGCGCAGACGGCCTGCTGTTCCACCCGTACCTGCAGGGTGAGCGAGCGCCTCATTGGGACCCTTTGCTGCGCGCCGATTTCGTGGGCATGACCTTCCGCCACGACAAGGGCCACTTCGTGCGGGCGGTGTACGAAGGCATCGCCTTCTCGCTGCGCGAGATCCAGGAGCAGTTCCGCGCCCAAGATATGACCATCGCGGCCGCTCGCATCATCGGGGGCGGTGCGAAAAGCGCGCTATGGCGCAGTATCGTCGCAGATGTGCTGGGCGTACGCATCACCCTGCCGGCGGTGACTGACGCCTCGTTCGGCGCGGCCTTGCTCGCCGGTGTGGGCGCAGGGATTTTCGCTAATGAAGCCGCGGCGGCCGCGCAGTGCATCAGCGAGGTGGAGGTGATCGAGCCTGACGCCAAGCGCCATGCCTATTACACGCAACTTTTCGCGCTATACCAGCAGGCACAGAAGGCGCTGGCGCCAGTGAACCATGGCCTTGCGCAGCTGCCAGCGATGCTCGTGGCCCGCTGAGCACACCAGGTGGCGTTGCAGTTCGTCCGGTAGCGTTATCCGATTTGGAACTTGCAAATCGAAATTGGAATGCCAGTCACCGAGCACGCCATTCATAGCTTCGCAAATGCGGGGCTAACGTACGCGGCGCCTGCCTTGGTTGGTGAAGGTCAAACGCTGGTGCGGCTAGAGAAAGGAGATACGCGCAGGAGGCGGCCAGTGAATGATGAGTTTGTGCATGCGTTTTCACGTCTGGCTCCTGGGTTGACTGCGCCCGCACTTCGTACGGTGCCACAGGCCTGGCGCCTGGAGGCTGAACGTCGCCAGCCGTGCCCCGACGCAGGGTACGACGAGGTACCGAGCAAGTCTGCCTGCCACCAAGCGCAGGTTCTGGCCCCGCTCGGCGATAGCGCGTTGCATGCGCCTTGGCAACCCATCTTCGACCGTGTGCAGTTTGGTGCGCATTGTCGTACACCCTAGGACTTCACGATGCACTCTGCATCCAGCACTTTCCAGTGTGGTGCCGAAAAACGCGGGACCTCCCGGTTCCTGTGCAAATTGTTTCCGTGCCTGTGCAGCCTCTGTGATCACGCGGGGTCCATGGCGTCTCGACAAAGCGACGGCCACAGTGTGGCCTTCAGTGCTTCGCCTACACCCTCCCGGATGTGCACGCATGGCTCGGGGCCGCCATCGCTGGCTAAGCTTTCAACGTATGGCTCTTTTGTTCTCAACACTTTGCCGGCTTTGACCGGTGTACGGAGATATTCCCATGGATTTTGGCTTGAAAGATAAGGTCGCGCTGATCACCGGCGCGGGACGCGGCATCGGCTTGGCAGAGGCTTTGGCCCTGGCTGCCGAGGGTGTTCATGTGGCGGTGAACGACCTGGACGCGGACAACGCCCAGCAATCTATGGAGTCCTTGCGCTCACTCGGCGTGAAGGCCGAGGCCTACGTCGGCGACGCGGCCGACGAGGTCACTGCCAATCGCATCGTTGCCGCGGTCGTGCAGGGCTTTGGCCGGCTGGACATCCTGGTCAACAACGCAGGTCTGGCCGTGAGACCGCTCTATCCTGTGGAAGAAATGCCGGTGCAGGCCTGGGACCTCATGGTGCACGTGCACATGCGCAGTACCTTCCTTTGGTCGCGTGCGGCTATTCCAGCTATGAAGACCAACTTGTTCGGGCGGATCATCAACACGTCGTCGATGAACTTTACTGGCGGCGGACGGCCGGGCGTGTCGCACTATTCGGCGGCCAAGGCAGGCATCGCCGGTTTCACCGCCACGATGGCCCGCGAAGTCGGGCGGTTGGGCATCACAGCCAATGCAATCGCGCCAGGCTATGTGGAGACCGAGCTGATCGCCAACTTCACGTCCGAGATGCGCGAGCGGGTGAAAAAGCAGAACCCCATCGGCCGCACATGCGCGCCAGAGGAAGTTGCGTCGCTTGTTACCTTCCTTTGCTCGCGCCAGGCGGCGTTCATCAACGGCGAGCTGGTATGCATGGATGGTGGCCGGCGCGATTTCTACTGGGGTGACTGATGTACACCACGAACTGATCATCGCGCCATCTGGGGCGGTGCGAAAAGCGCGCTGTGGCGCAGTGTCTTCGCAGATGTGCTGGGCGTACGCATCACCCTGCCGGCGGTGACCGACGCTTCGTTCGGCGCGGCCCTGCTCGCCGGTGTGGGCGCAGGGGTGTTCGCGAATGAAGCCGCTGCGGCCGCGCAGTGCATCAGCGAGGGGGAAGTGATCGCGCCTGACGCCAAGCGTCATGCGTATTACACACAACTTTTCGCGCTATACCAGCAGGCACAGAAGGCGCTGGCGCCAGTGAGCCATGACCTTGCGCAGCTGCCAGCGACACTGATCCGGTAACGTCCGGTGACGTCTCAAGAACCCGGGTTTCTCCTATGAAACCCGGGTTTTTTTCGTTCCATTGAATTCGTAAAGTTCCACGCTTGACTGTATCGCAAAAGAGATACAGAATCCGTGAAAACGGAGGAATCGATCATGGCCCATTCAACAATGCTGCATATCCGGGTGGACGAGGAGATCAAGGTGCAAGCCAGCGAGGCTCTGGCAGTCATGGGTCTGTCTATGTCAGATGCGGTGCGCATCCTGCTCAAGCGCGTGGTCAATGACCAGGCCTTCCCGCTGGAGCTCAAGGTACCGAATGCGCAGACCCGTGTTGCGATGAAGGAAGGCCACAAGATTGTCAAGGCCCGTGCAGCCCGGTTTGAGTCAGCTGAGGCCATGTTCGATGACCTCGAAAAAGCCGGCCGGCAGTAAACGGGCAGCACCGCCCAGGGCGTGCGATTACACCAAGACCTTCCTCAAGGATTGGGAGCGACTTTCCCGCTCGGGACGATATGACCTCAAGCGCCTGAAGGAGGCGATGCTGCTGCTCATCTCCAACGACTTTCCGCTCGGCCCCGAGTGGCTGGACCATCCACTCAAAGGTGACTGGTCCGATCACCGTGAATGCCATATTGGTGGGGACTTTCTGCTGATTTACCGGCTCGATGGCGGAGTCATTATCTTCGTGCGCGCGGGCACGCACTCTGAATTGTTTGAGGAATGATCAGTGGCTGTGGAAGCCGTCCTCGAACTCACCCCACCGGCGCATCTGCGATGGCAATTGGTCCCTGTTCAATTTATCGATTGGACGCTTGGGCAGAGCAGCGTTCAATTGGGTGACCTGAACTGTCAAATGGACCAGTTGTTGTCAACCTGATTCAATAGTGGGGAACAGCAGGGGGTAAAGCCGGTACCCGGAATCAAATCAGTCAGCACTGGTGCGGGTGACAGCCCTTCATTCAATTGCCCCCAGCTCCACCATAAAAGAACACCAACGCCAATGAAACGTCATTGGCGTTGGACTGTTCAACCCTCCGGATATTGGCGTTCATTGGCGTTGGATTCACACGGATTTCACACCGAAATTCACACGTGAAATCAGTCATTGGCTACTACCTTGAGCGCCAAAGTAGGCTTGCGGTAGTCGGCAGGAATGAACTTGCCGTAGATCCGAAACACCATCTGGACGTCGACGTGGCCTAGTTGCTGCGCCACGTACCAGGGGTTGGTCCCGTTCGTCAGCAGGCCGCTGGCGTAGCTGTGGCGTACCTGGTATGGGTTGCGATACCGAACGCCAGCGCGCTGGCACAACGGTTGCCACAGCGTCTTCCGGATCTGCGCGTCGGTCTCCCAAGCCTTGCCTGTGCGTGGGTTCAACCAAACGTGCTCGTTGGCCAGGAAACTGCTCGCCTTCTGTTCTATCAGCGCGGCGATTGCCAGTTCGTCCAGATCGAGCATGCGCACACCGGCCTCGGTCTTCGGGCCCTTCTCGACGCCGGCCACCTGATTGCGGTCAATCAGCACCTTGTTGGCGATCCAGTCCACCTTCGGCCAGCGCAGCGCCATCAACTCGCCAGGCCGCAACCCCGCGGAAAACCAGAACTGCACCATCGCGCGCTCGTCGGCTCTGGCGGACCTGATCAGCGCGGCGCGCTCCTCGGACGTGAACGGGTCGACCTCATATTCACTGCTGCTGGCGGTTTGCTTGAGCAGTTTGGTCAACGCAATCCGGTCGAATGGGTTGAAAGTGATCAGGTCGTCGTTGAGAGCGTCCTCGAAGACGCTGCGAAGTGGGGTGAGCAGGTTCCTGGTGAATTTGGCCGTGGTGCCGATTTCGCCGATCCATTTGCGCAACGCGCTAGGCCGAACTTTTCGCCCCTGAACGGGCCGTAACCCAGCATCCATGCGGGTTTCGGCTTATTTTTTGGTTATATTAGTAGCCATGTAAATAACAAATTATTCGTTGAAATGACAGTGGATTGATTGTATAAACGCAGTCATGT
>Ga0209702_10002755_pt1 | contig 29593 bp, 54 predicted proteins | sample FRY01_FD_187210 | JGI IMG/M metagenome (GOLD analysis project Ga0209702, IMG submission 187210) | Freshwater microbial communities from Lake Fryxell liftoff mats and glacier meltwater in Antarctica - FRY-01 (SPAdes) (version 2) | ecosystem: Environmental > Aquatic > Freshwater > Ice > Glacier... | reverse complement strand
GTATTAAAGCTCATAACGCAAAGTTAGAAGCTGCATCAATGAGCAACACGTCTGTGCAAGGCATGGCCAAAAAAATGGTCAAGCTTTTTCGGCGTGGTGGTGGTGTTGTGGTGGTTGCTGTTGAGGGGTATGGATACTTCTCTAATAGAATGGAACTCACGAAAAAATATGAAGAAGGTCAGATGCCAGCAGAGTTGTATGAAGAGGCTCTTACCAAACTAAACTTTGAAACGGCCGGGAGGCTAACGGGTGGTTTAGCAGGTGCGGCAGCGGGAGCTGCAATTGGATCAGTCGTCCCGATTGCAGGAACAATTGTCGGCGGGGTAGTTGGTGGTATTGTTGGTAGTATGGTGGGTGAATCACTAGGAACAGCTGCCGCGGCTGCCGTTTCGCGCCCTTCCGTTTCTTCAAGCAATAGATTATCGTCGACGGCGTCAAAGAAAAAAAAGAAATATCCACACGATCGTGCAAAATACTGTATGGACTATTTCATGAAGGCGGGGATGTCCCGTGACGACGCCGCGGCTATGGTAAGCAACCTTATTGCTGAATCTGGTCTTGATACTAATGCTGTCGGGGATAATGGGGCGGCGTATGGAATCGCTCAGTGGAATGATAGGCAACCAGCACTACGTCGTTGGGCAGCAGAGCGAGGTCGTGATGTTTCCGACCTCGACACTCAACTCGATTTCATTATTTGGGAGCTCAATAATAGCGAGAAGGGTGCGTGGAGTAGGATACAAGATGCTCAGGGAGCAGAAGCAAAAGCTGTTGCGGTTGATCGTTTCTATGAACGATCAGCAAAAGGCGCGAGAGGGGAAACAGACTCGATCCGCAAGACTACGGCCGTCGCCCTTGCTGGTGGAGACACCTCGATGTCGCTTGCTTCCGGAATGACGTACAACCAGGGCGCCCACAACAATCTCGGAGACGAAGCCCTGCCATCGTGGGCAAAAGCTTTGATCGGCGCCGTTTTGTTAACTGCTCCTCCTGCTCCTCTAAAAGTTTCTCCAGGAAATTCTAAAGGACAATCTTCGTCAATGCAGAATATTTATGATATTCCTGATGCTGTATCAACCCGCCCTACTATATTTAAAGTGCGGGAAATGCAGACAGCGGACGCTTACTAACGATGTTTTGTGTCTCGGTGCATACCGTCCGGTTGACTTAGGTCAATACAAAACGCCAACCGCATGGTATCACATACCCCAGACTTCCGCAGTTCGCGAAGGTACGCTTTCTCTTTGTTGCAGTAGTATTGTGGGTCGTCGTCATGTATTGTTCCAGCACATCGAGGTGACGCATGCCGCAACAGGTAAATAAGCTTTCCCTGTTCTTCTGGTACACCTTGTTTCTTAAAGTGCTCAACAAGTCGCGTCTCTTCTTTGCCTTCTTCTGTAAACGGTTTGGTAAGATGTACATACATTCCGAAAGGAATCATTAACGCGCCGACAACCATTAACAAGGGCATTGAAGCTCGGACGAGCCCAATAACTGCCAATAACAACAAAATTATAATGATAATCAAGAACATAATTTAACTTTCTAAAAGAAAAGGGCCTTTCGGCCCTTTTTGTTACTCTTCTGCTGCTAACTTTTCAAAGAACTTTGTGCTGTCCTCATCTTCGTCATCATCTGGCACAATCGTTTTTTCGGCAGTTGCCTTTTTCGATTTTGCTTCACGTGGCGCTTTAGTAGGCACAAACTCCTCATCATCTCCGTCATCTGTTCTAGTGCTGGTTCCCATTGCTTTGTCGAGACGAGCTTTCAGTTGCTCGTACGATTTGAATTCCTTCGGATCAGTAAATGCAGCTAAAGGAAACTCCGACTTCCAAACTTTTTCAATTTCGTCGTCAGATTCAAACAACGGACTTGGAGTTTCAAATTCAGATGAATCGTAATTGCGATATCCATCCACCTTACGAATCTTGATTTTGAAATTAGCGCCATCCCAAAGATCAAAAGGATTCATTGGCTTTTCGTCTTCAAACTCAGGATGCATTGCACCGTTGAGCTTGTCCCAAATCTTCTTGCCATATTGGAAAAGGAAAACCTTCCCTTCATTTTCCGGATTAGCGGAATCCTTTATAACATAAACATTCGAGACGTAATAAAGACGGCGTTTTGACCCTGGAGTTCCCTGAACACCTTGCACGAACTTCTTATCGGCAGGGTCGCCGGTCGCCCACAGCTTTTGATTATACTCACTGCAAGGATCTTGTTGCCCAAGTGTCGTGAGTGACTTCTCGATATACCAACCACCCGGACCTTTAAATCCATGATCCCAAATACGGACAAAAGGAACGTCCTCTTCACCAGGAGCAGCGAGGAACCGAACAATGGCATAACCATTGCCTGCCTTATCTACTGCTGGTCTCCAGAACCGCTCATCTTCTTGATTTTTGGGGCCATCGATTTTGGTCAGCTCGGCGTTGAGCTTTTCGAAGGCGGTATTACGATTGCGCTTCATCTGCGCGAATGATTGCTTTGTTGCCATTTGTGTTTCTCCTTGTATACGAAATGTACGTTTTATGTTATTTTATCCACATGGTTCTCATAATATGTACTATTTATAATCCCTTTTTCACGAAAATTTGTCAACAGCTATTTTTCTGAAAGTTTTTTGATCAAAGGTTATAAAGGGTTTATACTTCAAACATTTGAACTTGAATTGCGGCCAAATTACTGTATCTTCAATATTACGAGACCAGTGTTTGAAGAATTTGCAGAACGAGTTCAAAATGATGACTGTTTCCAAACTAACTTGTTTTCTTAATGCCAGCTTTAAAAGGATAGGGTACTGACCATCCTCTACTTTGAGATTTTCTTCGAGTGTACCACTAAGTTTGTCGAGATCATTCTCAAAAATATACTGCAATGATTGTTGACGGCCCAACCACTGCAAATAAATCTTATCGCTTGCTACATTACTAATTACATCTCCAACCCACGAGTTCTTGCTATCAACAAAATTAGCAATCAAAAAACCTTTAATATCTTTCTTTTTAGCTAGTTTGCTGAACATGAATTTGTCGCGGCGTTTGTCAAACGTCGGACGTCCTACTTTGACTGCTCCGTTATACTTGAAGTAATCGTAGTATGGTGATGTAAAGTGGTTCTTAATAGCTACATACTGTTTAAACGCTTGAAAACCATCACTAAGATCAGAGAGCATCAATTCTTCTCCTAAAATCACCTGCGGCGGCGATCCGTTCCAAAATATTACCTTTATAGTGGAACGTACTACTGTTACAAAAGTGTTGTGTGTCGTATACATCCATTATTAAATGGAAACGGTTGTATACGCTGTTATTAATGATCCTGTGCACGTTATTAACGCAGATGACATACACTTTTCCAGCGTCCATATGAAAAGGTTTACAATCTTGTACGTGATGAAAGCATGCATTGTTTGTAACAATAGGAATATGAAGTCTAACACCATATTGATCATCTGCAGCGTCCTGATGCCAAACTGAATGCGTGTTTGGACGCACTACAGTAATACGCGCGCGGCGCGGGTAGAATCCAGCACTCTCAATCTTATCCATCCAAAATTTAAGATACCCAGTATTGGCCGCTGTAGGGTGGACGTGTTCCATTGGGTGGCCGACTCCGCGGTATTTTAAATCGAACAGCTGCTCATCGGTGTAGTCGTGACTCGGTCTCGTAATCTGCCATCCATCTGCCCATTCGCCGGTCCGACTTTGAACGCTCCACCCACCAAACGTATCAAACCCGTATTCTTCGCCTTGAATTACGGCTGGGCCAAGAGGAAATACGTTCTTAACGAGGTGCTGCTTCATTTCATTCACATCAACAGCCCACGGCAACACTTCCATCATATAGGTAGTCTCGATTTCTTAGGAAGGTAGTGAAGATCTTCTGCCTCAACTCTTACCTTAGCTTTCATCATTTGGTTTTGTTTGATTAGAGAGGCTGCTGTCTCTACTTCCATGTTATTGTTGTCACAGTAATAAACAATTGCATCAATATACTCTAATTTCTTCTCAGTGACAAGGTTTTCAATTTCGTACAAAAAGGTTTTTACGTCAATCATCGAATCCAGTTTGATATCATTCATTATAAATCTTTACCTCTGAAGAAAATATGATTTCCTACGACAGCAACCTCCGTAAGCTTCTTACGAAACGACTGAGGAAATTCAACGTGTTTTGCGTGGTAAAAAAGCGCGTTCGGAACTATATTATGGTGTGAGCGAAAATCGTATATTACCTTGAGGGCCGCGGCGTAGCTCGCATCCCACGCCTCGCTCTTTTTCTTTTTTCGAACAAGCTTTTCATCACATACCCACGAAAATTGGCATCCCCACTTATTTCGCTCGTGGACAACATGGCAAATCTTGTCGGGGAATTTGGGGCTATTCACTCTGTTAATTGTAACCAACCCAACGGCGATCATTCCTTGTTCGCCTTCGCCGCGTGCCTCATGATAAATATTTTCTGCAAGACATGTTATCTCTTGTGGACTAACTACAGGAACGTTTTGTTGAATAGGTGTCGGCTGCACTGGAGCAGCATACAACATTATGGCAAGTAGAAGATCTCTCATACTTCTCCTCCAAGACAAGATTAGTAACGTCTATTAGTTCTGCTAGGTATACGCGCCTTCTTAAATCTGTTGAGCTGAAAGAGTGTTCTCGACTGTTGTACGTTACGTCGATTGATAGGTTCCTGCCAGTATACTCCTTATTCATGTACTCCATACCAAGAAATCTCATATCAATTGGTAGAGTTGAAAGCAAAACGAGCAAATCTGCTTCGGTGTTATAGACGTATGTTTCGTCGACGTAACGGCAAGCGGCCACCTGTATCTGTCTCTCTATTATAGATTGAACAGGGGAGTTTTTTTCAGGACGATCAATTGTGGGGTCAGATTGAATACCAACTATCAGCGTGTGGCATTTACTTCGCACTTCACGAAGCATTTCAACATGGCCGGCATGGAAAAGATCAAACGACCCACACGTAAACCCTACGTTAACTTGCTTCATTGTTTCTTTCGTGTTTGAACGTACCATTCTTAACAGAGTCCCAAACGAGGACCCCGCGAGAGAGTTTCTTAATTTTTTGCTGCTGATCCTTGAGACGGAGTCGATAATTTTCGAATGTCTCGTCATTATACCGCTTATTTGAAATACGGCCAAGCGAAAGCTGAGCAGCTTGGTCAGGTGTATAGTTTGCCGGTGTTACGTATATTTTTGACAGCTCATCCATTAGACTTGTTGACGTCGTAATGCTTGTGGTTGGGTTGTTGTCTAGAGCACCGTCGACAATATGCATATTGAACCTCTTAGTATAATCAGTGGCGGTGATTTTGGTTACAAGGTACACCGCCGCAAACCCCGTCGAGATTACGCCGCTAGGCGCACTGGCTCGAAGTATGCACTATCGTTTGCATTTACGTTTTTGCTTCATTAACGTCGATCGCCTGACGTGCTGTCGATCTTCCTAATCATTGCCCTGTCGAAACCGGTCGACCCCATCAGAGACATACTAGGTCCTACCAGCCTATTCGCTTATTGCTGCTTTCGGCCTAATACCCCAATATGTCTTTGGTGGAGTCGGGGGGAATCGAACCCCCGTCCAGAACACCTTTCAGTCAACTTCATACAGCAATAAGCTACTATTTATAACGTCTTAACGTACTGCACCACAGTTACCTCTTTCGGAAATACTTCTTCACACTCAATATCATCATCAGCGCCATCGTACGGCGATTCATCTTGGATTTCAGTAGCGCCATCGGAGTATACTGTCTCGTAGGTCTTGCCTTCAAACTTGAACACTCTACGATAATAAACACTCCATCGACTATGATCAACGATCTCATTCAGCACCGTCTCACCTTCCATCTCTCGTAAAAAATCTTTCTTGAATAACATTTTATTCTCCATTGATAGAGTATTATACCCAAATTTTAACGAAAGGTCAACTATGTACGCAATTTACCAAGGTCGCGAACACTATACGTCATCTCTTCGACATCTTCCCAACGTTCGCACATCTTTTTAAGGACGTCCGGTGGCACTCCGTGGGTATTAACGTACGTTCCTTTTGCTTCAATAATTGTCAAAGGAACCACCCACTCTGCCGCGATATCGACATATGGTGCCATTTCCCACAATCGCGTAAAAGTGTTGCTAACAACCACATCATTACCCAACGAAATCAAATCGCGCGTTTCCTTTACGCACCACGCATGAGCGAGCGATTGTTTTGAGATGTCAAACACGTACTTACCTCTGTGCATGAAGAATTGGTCTGATTCAATGTGAATAAACCCAACGTGGGACAATATTCCTGCGATCGTTGATTTGCCAGATCCAGGGATTCCTCTCACCAACACTAATTTTGACATATAATACCTTTCTTTATCCAAAATAGTTGTATAAAGCTCTGGAGTATCCGACCGTGTCGATTAGTGCCAGTAACATATAGTTAGCGAGCATTCCAAACGACCTGCGAGAATGTGCTGCCCATGCGTATGCAATACAACTTGGAATCCATAGGCTGTAAAGCATTATCCACGAAACATCAGGAAGCGTCAACGCAACCGTGACGCTACACCCAATACTCACAGCCCACGCAATTAGTTCTACACAGAACCTTTTAGGATGGGATTTGAAGTCGGTAATAATCCAGTCAATCATTTGATTTCTTTGTACCATCTTCATGTATGCTGTGAATTGTTTCAATTTGTTTTCGGATGATAAATCCTTGATCGAGGATAACGTGTGTAAGGCGATTGTTCTCAGCTTCCAGCACAGCCACCCTGTCCTCTAAAGGTGATGCACCTACTATTTTTGCAACAATAACTTCGTAGCTTTTTCTTGCCCAAATCTGGTCAACATCCGACCCTGCGGGGTATCCCCACGCGGGGTCATATACCGCCGCCATTGCCGCAATTATCTCGTCGGTAGGTACGTTTGGAATAGTTACATATTTACTTTTTTTTTCACTCATTTGTTTTAACCTTTTTCAACATATCCCTCAAAACAGGTATATCGCTGTGTTTGGGGCGTTGCTCAATCAAATTACACATCTGTATTTGAATTAAATCGTGTTGTTGTTGTGTGATTGCAAAATTGTTGGCTAGGGCAAGAAAGTAGCTTCGACGGTGTTCTAAGGAGCAGAAAGTTTGTACGAGCTTAAACGAGTAAGGACTAATAACGTTTTTGAGTTGTTCGGGTGTGATTAGCGTTCCATCAATCTTATACTGCTCAGTTCCATATATTGAGTGAAACAACCCCGCGGCGACTACATCTTCTTTTGCCCCCTCTTTTAACAACAACACCGATGTGTTAATCAAGTGCTCAAAGAATGACCGGCCCGAGTGCTTCATTCCTTTTGTTATATTGTAAGCAACATCAACCGCATTCGGCGTCTTATTATGCTCCGGCATTCGGAAAGTTTTAAACACAAGCACTTGCCGCAATTTAGGGCACATCCTACTCATCGGCCGCGAAGCGTGAAAAGTTTGGCCGTCAAATATTAACACGCGGCCAAACTTTGGCAGCACTGATTTAACAATTTCCCGATCTTGGTCAAATAGTGCTGTTTCCCCACCCCAGTTAGCATCCCATTGTTCGTTGAGGTATATAATAACTGTTTCACACGTGGGTGAATTTTCACCCTGTTCTTTTGCCCAAGGATCGTCGCGATGAATATATCCATCAGTTCCGAATGTGTAGCCGTTGATGTAGCATTGGTGAAGTGCCTTGTTGCCAACGAAATATCTCTGTATGTATTCCCACAATGCACCAATTTCAGAGTTTAATTTAAATAACTCACACGATAGATCTTTTGTTGAGTGGCGTCCTTCGTGAGCTATCTTAACATTCCAGTGACCTTGATCTCCTTCAAGTTTTGAATTACCTTTCCAGCCATATTTGAATAGACCGGCATTTTGCTTTGATATATGTGCCACCAATTGTTCGTTGATGACTCCATCATACACGCGTGTCGGGTAAAGATCTCTCATAGCAAATTAATCCTGCGCATTTCGTTATAGAAGTAAATAGCGTTTGTCCTATTTGTTATTGTTTTTAAATATGTATTACTGAAACGATCGAGACAAACAGCATAATTCTTAACAAAACCAACGTTATGGGGGTTTTTAACAGATCCAAACCCTCTCGCATGCACCAACTCGTGGGCTAACGTAAGGAACTCCATGTCAGCCGGTTTTAACACGATTAAACCGCGTCCTAAGCAGTATGATATTGGCACATTTTTGATCTCAATAACAGGAAGTTTGTGTAGTGGTAGCTGAAACGATTCCCAGATAGTATGTGCAGCAATAACTATATCATAATGATTGAGCAGCTTTAGATATGGGCCAACACAACGGTTCTCCCACATATACAGCGCGCGAGTTCGAGCTCCAGGATGTTTGATCATACATTATTTTGAAGGTGGTATTAAGGTCTTAAATAAAAGGCTCAGCCGGGGGCGTGACTCCCCGTTTCCTCGTTCTCTTTAGCCTGATCCTTTAGGGCGACCTGGCTGAGCAGAAATGTTACAGCGCCTTCGAAGTATCCGCGTATTCGACCGCTTTGTTCAACGCTTTCACTTTCAGTGCACGGTTCGTACCGAACCACGATGAAGCAACACGGCGGTCATTGCTCTTGCCGATTTTGTGGTCGATGAAAAACGTCGCCGCGTTGAATGCTTGCCACCACGAACCTTCAGCAAATTGAGCGCCAGGTTGATTTTCAACCAAGTACTGGACCGCCGTAGCATTCTTCGAAAGATCGAGCCGCTCTTTATCTTTCGTGATCATCGGGAACAACTCCCGAACGTAGTTGCGGACTGCATCTTCGGTCGCACGTTTTTTACCAAGAGTGGCAGCCGCGCTTTTATACTCAAGCATTTTTTCGCGGGCCATTCCGAGAGTGATCTTAACCATTTCCGGATCAAACTCGGTTCGGTGAGTGTGCCGGACAACTCGGTCACCTTTGTGTGAAAGAGCCAGCGTGAGAGTGTTATTGCACACTACACGGATCGGAGTGAAACGTACGTCAATTGAGTGGCCGAACTCGTGTGGGTTGGTAAACATCAAATAGCTGTCGACCTTGTCACCACCGAACAATTCAAACGAATCGTTGACTTTTGCGAGCGCCCACACCATCTTTCCCTTTTTGAGAGATCCGGCAGTATGCATTTGCATGTCACCGACGTCGACGAACTCTTTGAAGAACTCGAACGCGGTTGCATTTTGAACGGGGTTCCAATCTTTGGAGACAACATCAAGAATTGTGTTGTCGGAGCTGCGTACTAGTGCAGAGCGACCAATATCAACTTTCTTTTTGTCTATAGTGATAAAGGCGGGAACCTTATTCACCTCCCAGTCAAGTCCAGCAGCTTTGAGCATTTGCTCAGCAGACAGATCATTGGGAACCTTCTTACCAAGACCGTGCCACGGCACTTCACCAGCATACGCCATTTGTTCGACAAGATGTGACATATAGACTTCTCCTCAATGTGGTTTGAAAAACTTCTGAGTAACCATTATACTATCAAACTACATTGAGGTCAACTGTTTAGGCTTTCGAAATTTTCCTATAATAATAGTATGCTGTTCCATAAGGGATTTTAAGCTTTTTCGCTATTATTGCTGTGCATTCTTTTGGCGTCTTTTTGTTGTACTTCTTGAAAAGTTCCATCGCCGTCAGCATTTTGTAATTCGCGTCGGTTTTTTTCATCTTAGCAGGAACAAAGTTCTTATCCTGTAAAGGAACAACCAGTCCAAGAAGTCGAAATGTGTAATCGACCGTTTTGTCCGCAGCCTTCAAAGCTTTTTCGAGCTTAAATTTGTCACGGAGGGTCACTAACTCTCTAATCAAGGCAACAACTGTTAGCCGAGCAACCCGGTCATTTGCAATAGGGTCGCAACCAAATTTTGTCAGGAATATGTTAGCTTTTTCGTTCGGATTCTGGGCGCTCAATATTAAGTGATTGTAGTGTTCAATTATTTTATACATTGGAGGCGTAGTATCAATTTTTAACTGTACAAGAAGTTCTTCACCGGTCATAAATAATCTTTCGTAAGTTTCTTATAATATTCTTCTTCATTAACCATCCCTCTATTATATAGTACCACACAAGACGTTGCCCTTAAGGGCAACGTCTTGTGGTTCGGTGAAGTGCTTACGAGCAACCTCAAACGCGCTCATGCGCTCTATCTGTAATAAACACTTGCTGCACTTTTGAGTAAAACTCTGAAGGTTTCCTGACGAACAATTGGGGGTCCTCACCCTCAACACCAATCAGCACTGCAATTCGAGGAACATTAATATTATATCTTTCTTGCAACATAAGAGCATAAACTGTGCATTGGAGAAAGTAATCACCAATGTACTGTTCCTTTTTTACCTTCGACGACGTTTTAAAATCGAGCACAGTTGGGTAGCCATCAAACCGTACAAACGCGTCACATGTGCCTGCTGTCTGAAGAACGTCTGAGTATAAAGAAAACTCTTGACCGTACACTTGGTCGATATTGTCATCAATAATCCCTTTGATGTCTGCAAACATTGCAAGGGTAGAGGGAAGGACCTGTTTCGGATCAATGAGTTCGTTCCCCATATATCTTTCAACAAGAGAGTGGAGAGCGGTACCACGATTTGCTGCACTAACACCTTTGCGCTTTGCCTTGTTTACTTCTTCTGGGCCAACGCGCTTTTTCCACGCTTCAAGTGCCGGCTTAACTTGCTCACCAAGAATTGTTGTGACCGACTTGTAGCTTTTTCCTTCTGGCGTGACGTAATGCCGTTTTTTATCAGCCCCAGCTCGTGTATTCAGTTTTGTGCGGTCAAATAACGTAACAAATTCAAAAAATTTTTGATTTATCATTAGAATGTATTCACTTTACCGTAGCGTCCTGCAGCTCGGTTTATGTCCTTTAGTTTATCTCTGAAGGCATCATCCGGTTTACGAAAGCCAAGCCTGATAGGATCTCCAAGAGCAGGTGGGGCCGAGTGGTGCCGTTCAAGATGTGGATTATCCTTCACGAATTGACCATATTCCGACATTTTCATTGAAAAGTCAACAATTGTACCAGTTACTGTATCAAGGAATTCATATACCATTATTGTTCTTCTTGTCCAAGTTGATCGATAAGTTTCACGTCAAAATTGTGCACTTTGACGAGCTTTTTTACTTCGCCGAGGTAATGAGACCCATCGTCGATATGCTGTTTACGAAACCTAAAATCCCTTGACGACGAATCTTCGTCTTGAATCATCGCGGGCATTTTTTTAAATGTCTTACTCATGCTTTTTCCAATTCCTTTTGTGTAAGTAGGCCGGGGAACGCTTCATTAACAAGTTTGCAGGTAATCGTTTTGAATGGTGTTTTCTTTTCTTTCATTGCCAGCAACAATTTGGCGTCGTCGCGGTCGACCGATTCAAGAAGTTGAATATACATCATCTCGCGACGGTTTTGCGAAAGGTTGGGATTGCCGTTCTTGATAAAGAGGTACATACGACGAACCTCAGTAAATAGGCGACCTTCGAGGTCATCAAATTTAGCAGGTTTGTATGGAGGTTCTCCTTCTGGAAGGAGAAATTCAATATTGGGGTCGAACGTGTATTTGAGGAAAGCTTGCATTGCAGGGTTGCAACTCAGCCGCAACGAAGTAACGCGGTCAGCTGGCTTCTTTACTTCTGATACACGCTTAAAAATTTCGTACATACTCTTTTTCATGTAAACTCTCCGATGGATTCCATTAAATTTTTCATTTTGTGGGTGATAAAGTAATTGAACACCTTCCCCTTTTTAAGCGCGCACGCCGGTTGTTTTGCCTCGTACTGCGCGTACACTTCTTCAAAGATTGAGGTAGGGACGCAGCGAAGATCGATCAGCCTTTTATTGCGCTCATACTTCGCCATTAACTTTTCATCTTGACAGAAGTGCGGGTTGAACGATCGGAGAAAGGATGCCATTACTTTCTTTTGGCGAGTGCCTACAACGAAACAGTCGTCCTCCATAAAAATATTTGGTACGCCATCACCCTTATCTCCGCGAACAATTTGTTCAAAAAGAAACGTGGTTGGGTCGTCGCATGTAAGGAACTTTTTTAGCACAGGGCTATACTGTTTTACGTTTTTAAATATATGAAGTTGCTTGAAGTCTTTGTCGCCGGATACAATAGTAATTTGTTCATCCTGAGGTGTATTTATTACTTGCCCATACTTGAAAACGAGCGCACCAATAATATCGTCGGCTTCTGCTTTTTCGACAGCGAGGACAACATATGGGAAGTTTTTGTCGAGGTCGTCGGCAAGATTGTTCATTACAGTGTGCATAGTAACCCAATCAAAATCACCAGCTTCGCGAGCAGTCTTGCGGTTTGCTTTGTAGTGTGGAAACGAGTCGCGACGCCAACTATATCGCGAGTCGCACGCAATAATTGTTTGCCCAGCATTACGAAATTTTGAACGTATTGATCTGATTTGGTTTATAATCGTTGGACGAACCAAATCTTCGTTAATAGGAAGGTTTGTGTGACTACCCATCTGCGCCAACACATTCGATATACAGATTTGGTTGAAATCAAGGATTAGCAAGGTTTTTCTTCTCTCGGTTAAGTATGTTTTGAAGGAATGCAGTCCACTGTGTAGATCTCGTTTGCCAGTTGTAAAACGTGTTTGCGATTGAACTCGTTGATAACAAAAACTGTCTTGTTTCAGGATTTCCGCGGATTGCTATAGCTGAATCGATTGCAAACGACAATGCGTTGTAAAAGATACCGGCGTGCTTGTTTTTGTCTTCGTCGTAATGATACATCATCGTAAGCCCGGCCGCCGTCTCGTAAAGAGCGCCGTAATCAGAATGCACACACAGCAATCCTGCCGACATCGCTTCCATTAAACTACGACACGACGTTTCTTGCCAGATGCTCGGATAGGCGAAAATATCCGCTGCTGTTACCGCTTGGCGAACTTTTTCAGAAGAAACAGATCCATGATTGTTAATGTTTGGGTGGGATTCCATTGCATCGAAAATTTGTTGATACTGCTTATCGCGATCGCCCCATCCGTATATATTGAAACTCGAATATACGTCGAGCTCGATATTATCATACCTTTCGCACAGTTTGATGAATACAGGAACAAGAATCTCGAGCCCGCGGTGAGGTGTTGTGTGGTAGATTAGTTTGATTTTGTCAGAAGTGCTGGCCGCAAATTCGAGAGGCTCAATTGCGTTTTGCATCACTGTGCAATATGACCAAGGAATTTTATAGTAGTTAATAAATGCCTGCATCTGCCAATTACTAACAAACACCAGTTTTTTGTATTGTTGGTATCCACCTTTTCCGAGGTGGTCACATTCGGGGTCGCCAGGAAGATCGTGTGCCCAATAGATAGGAATTTTCCCTGGAGTGAATCCACGATTGCGGGATGGAATGATTTGAAATTCTTCGGCGACTTCTGCAGGCACGTATTTTTCAAATTCACGTATTAGCTGCTCAGTCCCACCGTTTGCACCAACGGTTATTTCGTTTTTGGAGATGCCCATTATGAAGGATATACTATATCAGTGATTGCAGATATAGTTAGTGTTCTCCACGCGCCTTTATCAACATCCCAAACAGAGAACATATCGTCTTTTGGTTCCTTGACACGCTCTGTTTTCTTTTCATAATGTGTTGCACCAAAGTCTGTGCTAAGAGTGCAATTCATAATTCGTTCAGTGCCGTCTTTTTTTGTGAATGTAATCTTGACAATGCCCAAGTGTAGCGCCGATTTAATTGTCGCTTTATTCATTTTCAACTCCATATTTGCAAACATAATAACTATCAATAATATCTGACGAAGGATTCCATTGTTTCTCCGTCATTCCCAATATCTTCTTCAAATTAAATTGTGTATCCTCAATGAACCTCGTTTGTAAAGCCTCTTTATTAGCGTTTCCCTTGCCTGTAGCGAATTTCTTAATTGTTGTTGGTGGGATGCTAGTATATGGTAATTCGTTCTTCCATAGAAGGTATTTTAACACCCCTCCATTCTCTGCAATATTAAAAACGCGGCCCACTGAAGCGAAACTATACCCTTCTATTGTGATTTTGTCAACACCGTGGAGCTTTGCGAGATCAACAACCCATGTTGCAATATTGTTATATCGCTCACTATCACAATCCCATTCTGGAAACATTTCACCATGCACGTTTGAGTCCTTGTAGAGAAACTTCTTGTGGCTTGTCAAGAAGAAAAACTTGCACTTGCTGAACTCGAACTTTTTCCCGTCATGTAAACATAATGCAGGCGACGTCATTGATAAATCGATTCCTAATGTTTTCATTTATATCCTCCTAATATTATATAGGAGGATATTTTGAATAATTATTAATCGTGCCTGTATTCGTCCGAATCCATCGAGTTCGGCGTTACCGTGACCGCAACGTGATCGCCGAATATGTCGCGCATAACTTCATCCATCTCAGCTGACTGAACAATCGCTGAGAAATTCATACAAGCCGCAGCTGATTCATCCGACATGACTTTTGTGTCGTGTAGACTATACGGCGCGACGCTGAACATGCTCGGATATTCTTCACGAAGTTCACCTTCTGACGACAGCTGATCGGGATCTGCGTTTGAGAAATAAGGCTCGCTGACACTGAACACACATTCTTCACCGTCATTAAAGTAGGGGGTGAACTGGCACCACCTAATCGTTTTGACTTCCGGTGCCAGCACGAACAACTCTTTCGCAACTTCTTTGAAAGATTCTTCCGCTTGTTTTCGAAACAGCTTCTTTGCTGCCTTGATTGCTGCTATTAATGAATCAAGTTTATCTAACATAATTAATCCTCTAGTGAAATGTGGCGCTTCTTAGATTTAGAGTGCTGGCCTTTTTCGGTGCCACCCATCCACGGTTGAAACTTCATATTATTTAAATATTGCTCCATCGTCGGAATGAATCCGAGATCCTGTATGATGTGCTCTTCGGCCACATCTCGTGTACTGACTTTTTTGCCGTCGCTGTTTGTGAAGTATGTACCGAACACCTGCTCAACCATAAAGCACCCGAACGCAGAGTGAAGAATTGCTCTGTGACGCATATCGGACATTGCTGCCTTCGTTGAGTCTATGAAGTTATGAATTGGCAGGTAGTCATCAACAGACCCGCCATGTGTTTTCCGCGATATGTTTGCGTGTAGGAGTGGTTTCATTATTTTGCTTCTTGCAATATCCTTATAAGGAGGGCCGCGCGCGGCCCTCCGCTCCAGTTATAGTTGACTATTAAGCATGCCGTTCCACCAGCAACAAAAAATCCACAACGACGCAGCAATAGTTGCGGCAATAAAGTTCATTCAATATCCTCCAGGCTGTCAGCGGTGGATTTGTCTATACGAATCTCTACAAAGATGGGAAGAAACAAACTCCATTGTCCAGTTTTCTTGTCCCGAATTTTACAATTATACTTCACTGCCATGATATCACCAACGACTTCTGGCCCAATGGTTTCGCGTTGCTTTTTTGAAAAACCAGAACCCACACCAGTCGTGAGAAGGCTACACGACGTTTTTCCAACCAACGTCCCGAGCAGCTTCTCGTTCTTTGTTCCTTTTGTTCCAAACTGCCACTCAGAAATTTCAAGATCACACTCAAGCTCTGCCTTCATCTTCAATTGGTGTTTGACCCGCTTGCTTTCCCAAGGGCTGCTGAGATTTTTGAGAATGATTCCTTCAAGGCCTCGATCGAGATACGTTTGGAACAATTGTACTGCCTGCTCCTCGTCATGAACGGTGACGGTGTCAATCGTTGCAACCCTCGAACCTACGCAAGCTTGATCAACAATCTTCATCAGCCGCTCATATCGCACGCCGCATGGTACGTTCGATTTCTTGGCTTTAAAATCCTTGTGGTCAATAATATCCCAAAGAACCGTTGTAATGCTTTTTGCCTCTTTGAGGGATATGGTTCCTTTTGACGCTTTGCCACAAATACCATTTGACTTCTGACGTGGCATTAACGTGCCGTCCTTTTCGTATATAACAAGCTCGCCGTCAAATACAACATCACACCCAGCTTTGATTGCAAGGGTATTATACTCGTGCACAAGCTCTCCGAGAAAGTCGAGGATCTTGCCGTTCCGTGACCGAAACTCTACTTCGCCCCCAACACACACAGCAAAAAAACGCATCCCGTCTGCTTTGATCTGAGCGTGTGCAGGATAAGATATTTTTCCCTGTGTTTTATCGTCGTACCCGTGGCACAACTGACACGGAAACTCTTCAATCAAGTCCGGCCATACTTTATTGATCGTCTTTTCAGACACACCACACTTGATGTCGCGCGTTAGCATGCAATCAAACACTTCCCGATCACCATCATCCAACATGCCGCGAACCTTACCGATCATTTCAATAGCGGCGTTGCCAGTAACTTTTCGGTTCGCCAGTGTATCAAGATAAGCGAATGTGTCAATTAGATCGATACGCTCTCTCATTACAGAAGCTTCAGGAACCTTCTTCATGTAGTATGTGATCATTGGATCAAACGCTGCAACGAATACACGTTGCAGCAGGTAACAGTCAACGTTGCTTTTCAGGATAGCAAGTTTTTCGAGTTTCGAGTTTGTTGCGCGGAGCTGCTTGAAAATTTCATATATCATCGTTTTTCCTCAGCACTAGAAGTCCCGTTATACATCAATATGTTTGTTAATATCAAACTCTGCGTTCAGTTGCCGCGGAAAATACCCCCGAGGGTTTGTGAGTATCACTGTCTTGTCAATTGGAATATTGACGGTGTTGTGAATGTGCCCGTGGATCCAAAAGTTTGGTTGCCACGCCAGAATTTCTACCTCGAGGTTAGACATCCATCCTGGGTTTAGCGCATTCGATCGAAACTGTGGCAAGCACGCTTGCTCGGTCACACCGTGGTGAGTGAACACTACAATTTTCTTGACACCTTGTTCGCGCAAATGCTTGATGCTATCGCGGATAAAGGCATAGTCCCTTTTGAAAATCTCAACACAGTCATCTGGATGGAATCGGCGGTTGGTGTATGCAGTGCGGATCACATGAAAATCATTCATTGCTTCGCGAATTTTTTGCTTGACAAACCAGTCATCGTTCCGCATATCTGTCCACAACGTTGCACCAACAAACCCAACGTCACCGATCACAGTCATAATCTGGCGGTCAAACATCACGTTCGTGAACGCTGCAGCAATAGTGTCCTGCATATCTTCGAACGTAGTGTCGTAGTGGCCACCATAGTATTCGTGGTTGCCAGGGATGTATATAACAGTCGCTACTCGTGGTGCAATATCTTTCAATAGCTGCTTATACGTGTCGGGGTGAACTCCAACACCAATATCACCAACAAGAAGGACGACGTCGTCCTTCGTTCCTTCGAACTTCCGAAGGTCAAGACAACCAGCCTCGGTGTGGAGGTCAGACATGTAGAATATTTTCATTTCAAGATTACCATCTTGGTTATTCGCTTTGTGGTCGCAGTTGTTTGGGTTTTTCCTATAGTCTATTATACACAATTAATTACAAAGGTCAACTGTCAAAAATTCCTGTGGGGTAAATACAACTAAAAGGAGATTGTATGTGGGACCTGGTTAAACAATTCGTCGACAGCAACTAGAAGACAAGCTTTTTGAACTTCGTCTCAAACCAACCCCCAATCATATCGATAAAGCTTTAATTCGACGCTATGAAGATCAGCACAAAGAATTATTAAGATAAATAGATATGACCGTGAGAGTATGAGCGGTATTTTAATTAAACCAAGGAGAAAAGTATGTCAGAAAAAGAATCAGTATTTCCATTTGACCCAGATCGCCCAGAAGGGGATGTAACTTCACCAACGAATGCTGTACCACCTGTTAGCGTCCCAATCGACGACGACACCGGTGCCGGTATCGTATCTGACGAGCCAGTTAAACAAGGCCTGTTAACAGTTGATGGACCACCAGAATCTGAAGGTTCAGACGACTAAAAAAAGACCCGCTTAGGCGGGTCTTTTAATGCTTCTCCAATGTATCGCAAAACACCAACGTATTAACGTACGTTGGATCCAATTTGGTGCTTCCACCGTGTTCACCGTCAGTGAGTGCCAATCACCATTTAAACACCACTGCCACTTGTAGTCTAACTTTTGTGTTATATCTCTATACGTCATTGGCGTATTATACACCAACTGATTGCTAGGTTTTTGTTTGTCCATATGCCACTTGTAGTCTAACTTTTGTTTGTCCATATTTACACCGGCATCTTTCCATAATTGCGCAGCATTGCAGTAGCAGCTTCATACGCATCCCATTTTATTTCCCGATCTGGTGACCATGGTGTTGAGCGTATATCGCGGACAAGATCAACAATAATATCTACCGCTTTGTCGAGTTCCCCCGTCAGGTAAGTGTTTGTATCGACAGCATCTTCAAACTCTGCCCCGAGACTATGTAGATCGTCGATAATAGTTTCAAGTTCCTCCCTGTCGTATTCCGTCTGTGCTTCTTCGATGTGTTTTTTCATTTCTTCTCCTTGCCGCAAATGGCGGCAACGTTGTTAAGATCACTGATCTTTGCTTTCACGCAAAAATGCACCGCCCCTGTTACATCAACCACGCAATGCTGTGAGCTACGAATAATTTCCGCAATAGCCGCCGGCACGGACGGTGCGGTGCGGTGCTCGGCCACATATTCTTTCACAATCCGCAGTATCTCCGACTGCACAGAAAGGCACTCGTCACCCTCTGCCAAATATTCTGCGTATTCGAGAATCTCGTCCAGCGTCAGCTTACTCGACTCACACTCTCCCTCGTTGGCGGGGGCTATGTTCTTTGCCGCATTCTTCCACGCCAGGCCTGCACTCTTGCCTGCGCCAACTTTCTCGCCGTGAATGACGTATTTAATCATCGCTCGCGCCTGATCGGACGTGAGCAGGTTGGTGCCGACCGGCCAGCTCGGTACATAGCCAAGTGCGTCTGGCTTGCAGCCATCAAACGCGATTCCGCAATCCGGTGCAAAATCGTGTGGCAGCCGCTAAGATAAAAAACGATCAACCATGCAGTCAATAACTTTATCGGTATTTTTGAGTGCTGCAAGCTCGGATTCGAGTCTAACAATCGTGGACTCGGTCTGGTGCAGGCGGTTAAGTAGAATCGCGTGTTGGGATTTAATGGTCATTTTTCCCTCCTTGACTGCGATCTTACGCGCTTTTCTCAAAAAGGTCAACATCGGTTCTGGGTTAGCCCTGTTCCTCCACGCGTCAAAAGGAGAGGGATCGTCTGCGTCGATCTGGTCGCATGACACACCCCCTCTGACTTTGCTCAGCGGGCAGGATGCGCAGCTGTCATCCCTGCTGGAAAATAGATGCTTGCTGCAGAGGGCGCAGCTCTCTGAATTTATGTGAAAATTTACTCCCCCCACGTCTACAATCCTGGTGTAGTTCACTCTCAGCTCGTGACGTTCGAGGTTTTCTGTTTGCAATCCCTCCCACTTCTTTATCGAGTGTTCAAGCATTTCCACGTCCGTGGATTTGCCGGCGACGCTGGCCTCTACCGCATAAAACTCCTGCTTCCAAGTTTCGATGCTCATTTCACTTCCTTGTCGCGAATTGCCTGCAAACGACTTCTCTCGCTTTCATTTATTAGCCGAATGGCGTGCTCTCTCGTTTGGGCTGCGTTTTTTAGATGTTGCACCAGCCCCTTGTAGTAGGCGTCCCGCTCTGTGACGGTGGCCGCTTTGTATGCGGCATGTGCCGCCTCCACGACTTTGTCGCAAACAGTCTGCGCTTCGGCGGTGGCTCTTTTGAAGATGCCCAGCGCCTCGAAGTCAACTTCTTCGCCGGCACCGTCTCTGGCGTAGGCCCTGTCGTAGACTGCCGCCGCAGTCTCAACACCCCGGGAGCAGGCATCCAGTGCTTCATCGACTGCTCTCTCAAACTCAATGAATGCTTTGTCACTTGCTGCGCTCATTTCCCCTCCTCGCCGTGATAATCGCGCAGCATTTCAAGGTCTGGTCTCATGGTTCTCCTTAATCCACCCCATCACTTTATACTTCAGAAAGTCGCCAATGCGCACGGCGACGTCGCAATTCTCCTGATCAATCCCGTATGTAGTACAGTGCTCGCCAACCCCAACCCCACGGGCAATAATTACGACTTGGCTATACCCGTACTTCTTGGCAATAAGTTCCGCGGCTTTAATCGGTATTGGTTTCATTGTCCTCCCTGTGTATGCTCTCGTGGTTCGTCCGGGGTGTTCGCCTTGTTGTAATATATTCCACATGCGTAACCTTCCGCGCTCTCAACCTGGCAATCAGTTCCTTGCTCATTTTCCCTCCTTGAGCATTGCGATCTTCAGCGCCTCTCCCATCCAGTGAAGCATCGAAGGGCGGCATCAATGGCTGCATTGCGTTCTTCGTTGAACGAAGAACCCATGTCGTGCAGGATATGCTCCTCACCAGACCAGTCGGCACCAGCCCGGAATCCCGAATCGAACATCGTAGCAGCAAGATTTCTTGCTGCTGCAGGCTTCTCACCGCGGATGGCGGCGTAAAACGCTTCTTTGAAACGTTCCCCTTTGCGTTTCTCTGTCCACATGAATTGTACTTCGGCCCAACCCAAACCACCACGTCCGTGTAACTCTTCAACGGTCTTGTAACAAAGACCATTGAACGCGGTATAGCCCGCGAACAACGCACGGCCCATTTCCCATGAAACATCCGGCCCTCCGCTCATGCGAAACATCCTCGTCGAAGGCTTCTGCGTGGCGCGTGCCTGGAGTTCCGCCTCAGCTTTCGAAAGCCGATCAAGCACAGCCTGGTATCTCTTAAACATCTCACACTCACGCTTTGCTGCTTCTGCGAGCTCAACCTCTCGCTCCTTGTATTTGGCAAGCTGCCCTTCAGCATATTCAGCGTATATTCCACAATCGATTGTGTAGTGGTGGTCGGCCAGTCGCCCCTCATCTAGGCCGTAGCTACGGCCGCGGTAAAACCAAGCGCCGGATTGATGACTCCACATCGGGATACTTGGCCGCACAGTAATTGTACGCACAGTAATTGAACTTATCTTTGTGTTGTCGGTCATATCTTCTCTCCTGCTGCAGCTAGCAGCATCTGTATATTCATCGATAATGTTCTGCACATTACATTTTTCGCAGAATAGTTTCAAACTACATTCGTGTATGCACTTCCTCATATCTTCTCAGGCGTGTCCTGCTGCAGTAATCATTGTCCCGCCCTCTTTATATTATGCTCTCGCTACACTTCTATTATACACATTTGTACGAAAAGGTCAACGGTTATTGTCGAAGAACTTTTTCTCTTTGTAGCAAGTTCAAAATATACTGACCTTCTAGGGTACTTCGAAGGCCATATATGAACGCCAGTACTGACCTTCTAGGGTACTTCGAAGGCCATATATGAACGCCAGTACTGACACTCTTGACTATAGTCACGAAGATCATTAGACCCCGCCGCTGTCTTAAAGGACATTCCCCGCGAGCCACCCTAACGTTAGCACGAGAAGCGACACGCATGCAGCGATCACGATCGTCACTTCTACGTTCGGAGAGACCCACACCGAGGCCTCCTCAAACACAACAAGGACTATGCATGCGCCCAACGTTGCGCTCAGCAAGCATACTAGCATTATAGCCACGAAGATCATTCTACCCCCACGATGATCAGCATCTTGACGATGTTGATATATTGTCGCGCGCGTTCGTTGTCGCCACGTTCAATCATCTCTTGCGCATCAGAGAGATAGCTGCACAGCAATGTGTTGATATCAACGTGGTGCTGGTATTGCAGGCATGCCTTGACAGACGCGACGATCTTGTCAACAGGGGCACCATAGAGATCTGTTTCTTGCGCTTTGCTGAGTTTCATTAGATTACTCCGGCCGATTTGAGTGCAAGGACAGCAAGGCATACGCCAAGCGTGGTTGGGATCGTCTTGAAAACGATCATGCTAGCAACGCGTGCCGTGCCAGACACCGTCGATATCGTTCCCATTATGATGAGAAAAGCTGCAGCTGCAAACAGCGTGATTTGTTCGAACAATTCCATTACGCACTCCTCAACAACTGCCGCGCTTGGCGCGAGATCTCCGCTGCCGCTTTCTCCGCGGCAATCTGTTTGAGGCGGACTACAACTGCCTCCTCAACAGCACAGCTGTTGACCTGATAGACGTACGCGATTGTGTCGAAACAAGCCGCGGAGAAAAAGACAACGTCCCAGCGACCCCAATCGGGGATAATTCGTTGATTGCTGCAGATAAACTCAATCGCTTCTTTGTATGAAACCATTTATTCGTTCTCCTATTGAATAACCATTATAGCACAACCGTTTCGAAATGTCAACATCTAGATCGATCCCGAGCTCACCGAGCTGTTACATTTCAAAGACTGCAGTAGAGTGCTGCAAGAAGGATCGCGGCGAACACAACGCCGGCGAAGAACATCTGTACGTTTTCAGATCTCAACTGGTTTCATACAACCGGGAAAGGGTCTTTTGAAAGGTCTTTTTGGGAAAAGCCTTTTTGTATTTCGACAGAGACATCACACAATGCACGTATGATACGTTAGCTGCACCCAGAACAGTCTGTACGGCGAATTCATTAATGCGATACAACCGGCTGTGATTGTTCTGCTCATCGACGACTACCGTGAAGTTATCTTCTTTCATGCAATATACTGCAATAATCTTGATCACTTAACATCTCCTATTGAATGTACTATTGAATGTATATCATAACACATTCATTTCGAAATGTCAACAGTTATTTGCTAGAATGGTTCTGGCGAGTCACAAAAAAAAGGCGCTTTTAAAAGCGCCTTTCAACAGCCAATCGGCCGCGGCCGAATACTATATTATTTTGCCTTGCGGAACACACGACCCACATAATAAAATGCGTTTGAGTACGTGATTCCCAGCTTTTTCGCAATCAGCTGAGCGATCGCGCCGTCGGCGAGATCTTTGTTTGCAGTGAAGATCGTGAATGCATCTGCTTTCTTCGTGCCAGACGCCGGCCGGCCGCGCGTTTTCGCAGGACCAGAAGCAGCTGTAGGGGTTTCAACGAACAGATAGCCGTCGGTTTTCTTGAGATCTACGACCTTCTTAGCTGCTTTCGCTGCTGCAATTGCAGGATCATAATCGCGAGACTCGATTGCCTCGACAACCATCGCTTTCGCCTTGATTCGAGCAGTCGGGAAATCGACTTCACTCTTCCCACCGAGCGAAGTGATCACAGCGTTTGCTGTCGCCAGAGGATCGCGCGCGTTCATGATCTTGTCGCCAACATCCTGCACGCCGCGTACAAGTCCTTTCTTCCGAACAACGCCTGCTTTGACAAGCGCAGCGTCAACATCAATTACAACATTCATCATATTCAACTCCTTTTCGGTTAGTATTAACTGAAAGCTGCATCATGCATTTCGAAAATGACAACAACCTCCTGCTGTTGTATCTCTTAATACTAGAGCAGCTTTCAGTTAATATTAAACTATGGGACCATTATACATCAAGCGTTTCGAAACGTCAACAACTCATTTCAGCTCTAAAGTTTAAAAGCTTTGATCAGCTTTTTGTGAAGCTTCACATATTCGCAGTAGTGTAAATCACCACCGGGAAGATCTTCCTCGAGCTGTTCTCTGATATCGTCGATCGAATCAGCGTGTTGCTCGAGGATGAAATTCAGCATTATCTTTTCTTTTTTTGTTAATTTCACGGCGTGTTTCATTCCGCTCCCTCGCCGAGGGCTATGTTCTTTGCCGCATTCTTCCAGGCCAGGGCCGCGGTCTTGCCTACGCCGACTTGAATGCCGTAGTAACCATATACAAGCCAGCAATCTGCAAAACTCGCCGAATACGCGCCGGCGAATTTTCTTAATACTTTCTGCTTTGATGTCATTTCTATTCCCGATTGTGAATAGCTATTATAGCACAATCATTTCGAAATGTCAACGATTATTATATGCAGCTGTGCACAGCTTTTTATATTGTTTGTCTACGGCATTCAGCAAATCAACTGCAACACCCTCGGTGATAGCTTCGAAGTTCGATTCGATCTGCGAGCAGACATAGTCAGCCTCACTGACACGACTTCTTTCATCAGGCCCACAATCGTTGTTATCTCGATAGATTTTCTGTGAGACTTGGAAATACTCTTCTGCAAGCAGTACTGCAAGTTGTCGAACGGTTTTGTCTGTACGTGAGCTCATTTTTAAATTTCCTTTATTAACTTATAACCATTATAGCACAATCATTTCGAAATGTCAACAGTTATTCACGAATATATGGAAACTCTGCTATTCGTTTAAGCACGTTTAAACGTGTTTAAACACGTTTTAAGCGATCCGAATGCAGATCTGGAGGCCTGACACCAATATGATGATAGCGATCGCTAGAAACGCGTCAAAACACGGAATAAAGACAAAAAAAGAGGCGTCACATGCCATCGATATCACGTGGCAAGGTTAACGAGTCGTGGTCGCTGACATCGTGGCGCCACGATGTCACGTATCAAGGCTGACGTGACAAGACATAGGGCCGAAACCATGCGCGTGGTGATAACCAGACCACGGTGATGACCGTGGCTCATGGCCATGGCCATGGCCCATGCCAATGCCCCGAATTTATAAAAGCTCGCAAAGGAAAAAGTCGGGACGACTCTGCCTCACGCGACAGAATTGACCCGACTAAAGGCTACGTAAGAGGTACGTTTACCTGCCTCAAGGCGAACCGCACGGTTCGCAAGAGGACTTAAAGCCCTCGTAGAATTCTACGAGGCTTTCGAAACTGCATCACGAAAGACGCGAGTGCAGTAGTAGTACGCATTAGAATACGTGATTCCCAGCTTTTTCGCGATCGTTTGTGCGATTTCCCCGTCCGTCAGACCTTTGTTAGCGTCGTAGATGGCCTTCGCATCAGCTTTTTTCGAACCCGACGCAGGCCGGCCACGCTTTTTGGGCGTCGCCGTCGCAGCTTCGTCCTGTACGAACAGATATCCGTCCGACTTCTTGAGATCCTTAACCTTCTTTTCCGCCTTTGCAGACGCGATCGCGGGGTCAAAGTCCTTGTTTTCCAGCGCTTCAACAACGAGAGCCTTCGCTTTGATACGCGCAGTCGGGGCGTCAGCTTCCGCTTGGCCGCCGAGCGACGCAATCACAGCATTCGCAGTCGCAAGAGGATCGCGAGACTCCCCAATCTTCGTGCCAACATCCTGCACGCCGCGAACAAGTCCTTTCTTTCGAACAACGCCGGCGTTCGCCAGTGCCTTGTCAACATCAATTACAGCATTCATCATATTCAACTCCTCATATCCGTTAAGTTATTCAAACAACTAATTCCCAACAGTAGTACACATCTTACAACGATCTTTTCGAAAGGTCAACAACTCATTTCATTAAGTTGTTTGGCATGTTTCGACTTGCGCTTATACGCCGTCTTCAGTTTGACGACGCGCTGCCGGTACTTTGCAGTGCGCAATTCGCGGTGCACTTCGACACTACGTCTTTTGAAGCTCATATTGTTCCTCACTTACAGCAAGTTACTTTTGCGAGCATTTTCCATGAATTCGGATTGTTTCGTTTCAACGCACCGATCTTCACAACGAGCCGCAGGGACAACTCACGAAGTTTCTCATTGTTCTCGTTGATGAATTCGAGAATCTCCTGCGAATCTTTCGTCGAAATACCGTGCGAAGACAACGCACCGCTCTCAATTACTTGCTCGATACGAATTATGCAGTCGCGGCGAGTGTGCATGCCGAGATCGATGTACAACGAGCGGCTCATTAACGCTTCAAAATGCGGAGCGAGTGAGTGTCCTTTATCAACGAGTTTCTGAAAATCCATATTCGTGATGAAAACGATATTGCCGGAGTATTCGATCGAGCGAGGAAGACGTTCGCCCTCTTCATCGACCATATTAGTTTCCGTCAGCCACGAAATCCGCCGCGAGTCTGACAATTCACATGCAGCTTTCAGCATGTTGAGTGAAACTGGATCATTGAACGCAGAGTCAGCGTCGTCGAATATAACGAGATCGTTCGGAGCAGAATGATTGATCAAAGTCCGATACAGGCCGGTCGGGCGCACGAAACCTTTGATCACTCCAACCTTGCCGCCACGTTTCTCGAAAGCCCGAGCAGCCGCGAGCACGTTGTGTGATTTGCCGACGCCCGGCGGGCCCGCAACGATCAGAGCTTTGTTCTTGCCGTCGACAGTTTGTTTTGCAATCGTGTCGAGCGCAGCGAATCGTTCAGTGAGTTTCGCGCGGATCTCCGCATCGGTCTCGACAACTTCCGGCTCTGCCTCTACTGCAGCGAGTTTCTTTGCTTTTTGACGCTGGTAGTACGACAAACCATCGTTGTATTTCTTTGCCTGGCCCAATTTAACTCTCCTAATAATTAAGTAATTTCTCAACCAACAGACCCATTATGCATCATTTCGAAACAAATGTCAACAGTTTTATTCGCCGGAGAATTTCACCTTGTATTCGACGCACGTCCGCGTCGCGCGACGCGGCCGCGTCGAGATCTGCATCGTAAACTCCGCCTTGCGAATGCCCCTGATTACTTCCTCAGTGAATTCGCGGCGGAACTTCTCCACGAATTCATCGAGCATATCGTGCGCCATATCTTCTGCTTGCTCGCGAATGCTGGCCTCGTCCTGGTGCGCATATATATGCTGCAGAGCAGCTGACTGAACGTCGCCGTGTGTGAGCTCGCAGGAAGCCATGTCGGCATTGCTCTCCGCGCAAATCTGAATAACAAGCTGCACAAAATTATCAACATCTTTTTGGTTGTACATTTTATTTACTCCCTCTCATTTTTTCCTGATCCACGGACGAGCTGCTGATATCCAAATTTCCTGCGGCCGGCTTCGGCTTACTCATCGAAATCAATATAAGAGAAGAGGGGCCTGTCGCTGTCACAAAACGCAATCTTGGCTTCGTCGAGCGAAAGTGCAATCACAGTCTGCGATTCTTCGGTATTGATAACTTGCGCAATTCCGCTCGCAAGGCGTTCGAGATTTATAATCCCTGCCCGGAAACCCTCGGTCAATGCATCCAACACGGCGTAATTGAATTGTTCAAAAATCGCGGCGATCACGCCAGCGTCATCTTCTCGCGCCACACAGCTCTTAAACACAACTAACTGTTCATCGGTGATCACGGCGTCGAAAGGAAAGTGATCAAAGCCATCATTGAATTTGCCGTATATGTAAAACGTCGTCATTTTTCTATTTCCCAATTGTGAATAGCTATTATAGCACAATCATTTCGAAATGTCAACAGTTATTTGAAATACTGTTCAAAAATCGCAGCGATCACGTCCGCGTCAACTTCTCGCTCCACACAGCTCTTTAACACCACCAGCTGTTCATCAGTGATCACGGCATCGAATGTAAAGCGACCAAAGTCATCAGTGAATTTACCGTATACGAAAAACGTTGTCATTTTCTATTTCCCGATTGTGAATATCTATTATAGCACAATCATTTCGAAATGTCAACAGTTATTTGAAATAAATCGACCGCCGCGGGACCTTTTTTGAGCCTTGTTTGTTAACACCTAATCACTGCCGTCACGACTTATGCCATCAGCGTTCCCATGATCGTCGCCGGTGATGCCCCGATGATCGGATCAATCTCGTGCTTAAACACCATCGCGAGATGCTTTTTGATTTCGTTTGTTTGCATTGCATTGAGAGACTTGGGGTTTTGCAATTCAAATAACCCCTGTAGCCAATAACAAAATTCAACTGATTTCATATTCACCCTTTATAATTAAACATATGTGGTATTGTCTACTCGTCATCTCTCAACGTATGATGCTGCTTCTTTGTAAAGGGACGTGTTGGACACTGCATGCATTACACCAAGAAGTAGTTTTTTTTCTTCGAGGTACACCTTCGCAAACCCGGCATCATGTGCAACAATATCTCTCGTGTTGCTGATTAGATCTGCACATTTGATTAGCATGCCTGATTCTGAAGCTGCTGCGATGTGTTCACGGTCAATTTGTTTTCGGACCGGCCGCGGCCCGTCTGTCGGCTTGCTGCCGTCCGTCACCTGCAGGACAAGGTCAACAACCTTCGTCGGGAACCATCTGCGCATTTCTGCTTCAGTCACTTCTGTGTCTTCGAGGACGTCGTGCATGTATGCAGCACAGAGGACGTACGGATCAACTACACTGTGAAGAGTTAAGATTTGCACAACCTCTTCTGGGTGCACGATGTACGGCATCAGTGTAAATTTACGGAGCTGGCCTTTGGCGGCATGCGCGCACGGCTGTATCGGTTGCTTCACCAAAGTCTTCGGGGAATCTTTCGGCCAAGTTGGTCAATGCAGTAAGTGTGGTGGGCCAATCATATTGAAGTATGCTGGCCTCTCGCACAACCGCTGCCACTGCATCATTGCCCGACTCTGTGTACATGCTGAAGTTTTTCACACTGTGCTCCTGTTGCTAGTATTGGTATTATAACACTGGTTGGACCATCAGTCAACCAAACTCGTAAAATTTAACAGTAGGATCCACAGCCTTTAACTCCAGGGCCGCGGCGCGGAGCACACGGTATCTGCGGCTCTGTTCTGCACCGCTGAGCTCGCCATCACAGCTCAAGTTCTCTGGACTAAGGTCGCTGTCCAACATGCCTGCGATACGCTGACGGTCTGCACTCAGGGCCAAGCTGAGGGGCGCATCACCAAAGATGGCACCCCATTGATTCTTTTGGTCTACATAGTTTTGTAATGCACTCATAGTGTCGCTCCTAGTGTGTTGCTGTCTATGTGTATATTATAGCGTGATTCTGCTGAGCTGTCAATCAATAGTCAGCAGTAACCTTGGCCGTAGTAGGGTCAATGGACACAAACACTTTGCAGCCCTGCAGGGCGCCTTCATCAATGTAGCTGGCATGATAGCAGAACTGATTGGCATTGGTCATGCCCAGGAACTTGCTGCCCTGGAAAGTGTCCCGCTTATATCCTGCAGCTTGTATCATGTGGGTCAGCTCACCAGCTGTGCGGGTTGTGAGCATTTTGAGTTGAGTAGCTGTGATCACTGTGGCTCCTAGTGTGTTGGTGTATGTGAGTATTATAGCAATATTTGCCCAATCAGTCAACCTCTACATGCTCCAGTACAATTCTGTACTCGGGTCACAGCTTCTTGGAGTGTCATGTGGGATCTCTATACTAGCACCAGTCATCAAGTTCTTCACAGTCTTCATTGTGGGGAACCATTCAATGCGCCAGCCTGCATCTGGATTGTACAGTGTGAACAGGTTGGCTACCTCACTGCGCATGCCGTCCTCGTCCCGGTTGGTCCATACAGTGGTAGAGAACAAGCGCTCACCCGTCTTGGTACGACGGTCTGCCCGGTAGATGTACATGGTGTAGTTGGTCATCTTGTGCTCCTAGTCTGTTAGTGTCTAAGTGTGTATTATAGCAGTATTCTCCCACGCTGTCAAGTCAATGACCCTTCAGTCTCCTCTTGTGTCTGTGTTGAGTGTGGGCTTGAACAGTCGGCGCAGTTCAACTTCCCGCAGGTGAGCAGCTGCCTTGCCACGGATGACTTCGTGTACGTACACTTCGATCTCGCT
>Ga0209702_10002754_pt1 | contig 29594 bp, 32 predicted proteins | sample FRY01_FD_187210 | JGI IMG/M metagenome (GOLD analysis project Ga0209702, IMG submission 187210) | Freshwater microbial communities from Lake Fryxell liftoff mats and glacier meltwater in Antarctica - FRY-01 (SPAdes) (version 2) | ecosystem: Environmental > Aquatic > Freshwater > Ice > Glacier... | reverse complement strand
GAACTAATCAAGGCGGGTGTGAATGAGAAAAGCGCAGCAGAAGGCGCAGCAGAAGCCCAGTCATATGGGGGCGAAAACCTTGATATGATCGTTTTGGGGGGTGTTATTGGAGGTATAGCAAACAGACTCGGTGTGCCCCGTGTGTTGGCGAAAACCCTAGGTATCCAGACCGCAAAAGAAATAGCCGCGAAAGCCGCGGCTAAGGAAGTAGCTAGAGCCGCAGGCAAAGAAGTAGCCAAGAAAAGTGTGCTTAAAGAAGGAGCGAAGGAATTTGCGGTAGAAGGCCTAACTGAGGCTACACAGGCAGGGCAGGAGCAGTTTTCGCAGAATCTAGCCCTGCAACGACAGGGTTTTGATGTACCACTATCCCGCGGTGTGGCGGGGCAGGCCGCGTTTGAAGGCTTGGCTGGGGGCATACTTGGTGGTAGTCTTGGTGTGCATAACGCTAGGGTGGAGAACAAAACCCTAAAAAGGGTCAAGCAGCGCGATGCTGATGGGGATGATCCTAGTGCCGACACAGGCTTCACTACCTCGGAGGAACAAGATGCGGCTCTGGCTACAATCGGTGATGAAGAAGGTGTTGCGCTCGCCAAAGACTTTCTTGAAAGCCAAATCCCCCTCGACCTTGCAATCCAGTACGCCAAGCAAGATTACGCCGAGCGAACCAGTCGAGGAACTGCTGGACCAGACAATCTATCAGGTGCTGGGAGCACCACCCAAGCCGCTAACGATACCGGAAGTGGAACAGGCGTTCCAAGTGCTAGTCAGCCCAGTGCCGCTGTCGGACCAGCACCTACCGCCGCGCCTAGCGAAACTACAGAAGGAGGAGTGGCAGCATCTAGCCCACTGGTATATGGGGATACAGAAGGAGCAGGAAGTAGCCAGCCTGCACTAGACCCCGTCCGTGAGACTGCCACTGCGCTTGTAGACGCTGGCAATGCGGACCCTGCGTTCCCTGTAAATCTCGACGGTGACAAGCGCGCTGCGCTAATTGAAGGGTTGACCACCCAGCCTGATAAGCTGGCGCAGCCAGACGCACAAACTTACGTGCGCACAGCCATGCAGGCAGCCTATGAGAGTGACCTCGTTGGTGCCCCAGAGGTTTTAGAGTCATCCCCTATAGAGCCTCTGAATACTAGAGAAGGGGCAATCCTAGAGCCAGCTACGTCGGTTAAAGTGGCAGAAGTCCCTGTAGTAGAGCCATCTTCCCTTAAGACTATTAAAGAGCGCACGGCTGCGTACAAGCCACTCGTGCAGGAAATTACCGCACCGCTGGCCGCTGCTGGTGTTGCCCCTAAAGAAATCACGGCGATTACCAATCAGGCCGTTGCCCAACTCGCCAACGCCAAGAACCCCATCACGGACCCACAGGAAGCGGTAGATGTAGTTACCAAGAAGCGTGGGCTGGACCTTAGCGCGACTACCACTGCACCCATGCCGGATATCGTCCCGACGGAAGATGTTACCGAGGCTACGGTAGCAGAGGCACCTGCTGTAGTCGAAGCACCAGAGATTATAGACGTAGCGCAAGTTGATGGCGGTAGTTGGATGATTACCGTGGACGGCCAAAGGTTAGGGGATAGCAAGCCCCAACCAACCAGAGAAGCCGCAGAAGAATACGCCCGCACCGAAGCGCGCAAGTGGGGCGACCTGCCTGTAGTCATGGCCTTTGACGAACAAGCTGAAGTAGGCGCTGAGCCTACACCTACGGTAGAAGCTCCAGAGGTCTTTAGTGATCCGGGTACCGCCGACGAGGCGATGGCTGCGTTCGTGCCTACGCCAGTCGAGGAAGAAGTAGCTGCGCCAGAGATTGCGCCGGAACAAAAGGCCGAACTAGATGCGCTGCCTTATGAGCAGCAACAAGCCATAGCTACTGAAGCCCTCGCCAGTTACGGTGATAACGGCAGTAAGTACAAGTTCTACCGGCACCCTAACAAGAACGACCAGCAGCCATTTCGCCTTGGCTTCTTGGACGAGAAGGGCAACATCGCTTCCGCACCCGTTAAGGACCGTACATTCGGTGGGTTGATGGAGCAGGTTGCAGGTTTGCAGTTCACCCCCAGCGGGCGGGTAAGGAAGTCCACCAAGAAGGACAAGCAGGCTAGAGCACGAGGTGAGAACCCAGTGCTGCTACGCGAAGAAGTAGAAGCCACACCAGAGCCAGACCCAGAACTGACGCTGTTCCAGCAGGAGGCGCAGAAGCTAAACACGCGCATGGAAGCCGCGCTCAACAGCGGCGAGGTGAATGCCCAGCAGCGCACCCGTGCGTTGAACGATATTCGCGGTGAACTTGAGTTGGAAGACGCTAGGCGGAAGAAGAACCCCGCCTACGAACACGATGCAACCAAGCTGCAAGCCATCGCCAGAAAGCATGGCATGGACAAGTCGCTTACCAAGGCTGGCCTCGCGCCCAAGCCACAGGACGAACAGTTCAAGACCAGTTCTACCCCCTCGTCGCTTAACCGTAACGAACCACTGCCTGATGACCTAGGCCCACTTATCCGTGCCATCGACGGGCAGGCAATGATGCTGCGCACCAGCGCAGGGCCAAAACCTAAGAAGCCTATGTCGGTCAAGGCGCTGAAGGATTTACTCCTGCCGATCACGCGAAACTGGACGAATGGCCTTAAGCCTATCGTCGTAGACACATACACCTCACTCCCGGCGGAGGTACAAGACGAACTCGACGCCATGCAGGCGGCGGACACTACACAGGGCTTTACCTTGGATGGTAGGCTGTACATTATCGCGGACAACATTGCTGATGAGAGCGAGGCTAAGGCCGTGCTGTTCCACGAAGCCTTGGGTCACATTGGCCTGCGCGCCAAGTTCCAAGACAAGCTGGATGATGTGCTCGCTGAGATTTACGCAGGCAACGCTAACGTCAAGGCATCGGCAGACGCTTGGCTAGACGATAACCCTGACCAGCACACTGGACCGGATATGGTCGCTCGCGCCACAGAGGAGGTGCTGTCGCGTGCGCAAGAAGGTGGCCCTATCAAGATAGGGGCAATGAAGAAACTCATAGCCGCCGTGCGCCAGTTCGGACGCATGCTAGGCATAAGGTTCTTGCGCAACGTGGTGTATTCCGACGCTGACGTGCGCGCTATCCTCGCCTCTGCTGCTATGGAAGTAACTGGTAAGACCGCGGTGGACCCGCAGTCCGAAGCGGCGGAGAGCATGGAGAAGGCACAAGGCTCCAACAATGCCGCTATTGCCAAGCTACAGGAGTCCAATGCGGCTTCCGGCATCCCAGTGGAAGCGTTCGCGCAGTCCCTGAAGTACGGACACAACTACGCAGACTTTAAGGCTGGCATCGAACAAGCAGGTATGAACATGTCTGACCAGCACCTGACCAAGCTGCTGAAGGTTATGCCAGTAGATGGCATCGTCGGTTGGTTCGACAGCATCTACAAAAAGACCCTCGACACAGATAGTAAGGATGCACCTACGCCGCTACGCAGACTGGTGCGGTTGATCCCTCGTATGACTTCTATGCGTTCAACAATGGCCCGCGCCGCTGGTATAAAAGCTGAGAAGGTGCGGAAGTTCATCAACAAGCATGGCAGCAAGGAATTGGCGAACGCCATGCACATTTCACGCGGCAACCGCGTGGACCCTGAAACCTTCGGTAGTAAAACCCTCGCCCAAGTCTACGCAGACGATGCGCCGCTCCAGCTAATGGAGAAGGCCGCTGCTGACCCTACCAACACGCCGCAGCAAAAGGGCGGGTTAGTCAGCACGGTAAACCGTCGAAAGAAGCAAATACGGCAAGTTTATGGCCACTGGGTTGCCCTCGGTGAGCAAAAGGGTGGGCAAGAGATATACTCCATGGTGCGTAAATACTACGCCACTATGAACAAGCTAGAGCGCACGATGCGCGACAAATACATCAACGAAATGGATATCGACGAGGAGTCCAAGAAAAAACTGCTGTCTGCTATCCGCAAGGAAATGGAAGATACTGCCGCGGAGGAAGACGGCGACGCTCCTACTAGCCTCTACCCACAGGTATACTTCCCCTACATGCGGCACGGGGATTTCTTCCTTAGTGTGCAGAAGCCTGATGGGAAGGGTGGTCGCCAGTTCTTCATGTTCGACACCGCCAAGGAGCGCAACAAGTTCCTGCGGGACCGCGCTAAGCGTGACGGGCGGTCTATGGAAGACCCGCACTACTTCAAGGGCAACAGTGCCTCGGACCTACGGCCAAAATTTGAGGAAGCCAACAACATGCTACAGCAGCAGTTTGCCGTGATCGACAAAATCACAGCGACTGACAATATGAAGTACGACACCGGCAAGTACGCTTCCGAGGCTGAAGCTGTTGAGGCACTCAAGCAAGACCTTAAGGACGAACTGTATCAGGTCTACCTAACCACGCGGCCAGAAGCCTCACTGCGCAAGCGGTATATCCACGCTGAAAACGTCACAGGTTACAGCAGTGACGTGCTGCGCAACTTCGTCCAGTCTGCGAACCAATACTCAGCACAACTTGCCAAGCTGCAATACGGCAAGCAAATCGAAACTGCTATTTCCTCGGCACGCGACTCTTTAGAGGGCATGGAAACGTCACTACAGGCTACGCTGGGCACTATGGTCAGCGAAACCGCCAACCGTGCGCGTGAAGCAGTCACACCACCAGAGCGTAGCCAGTTGACCAGCGTAGCTAGTGTAGTGGGCTTTGTGTGGTTCTTGTCGGCACCAGCCACGGCGATCATCCAGCTTACTACTATCCCTATGCGCGTACTGCCTAACCTGACCAGCAGGTATGGTGAAGTGAAGGGCTGGGAAACCCTACTCAAGTATTCCAACGCTATTAAGAGCTTCGGGGTAACAACAACCAACCCAGACGGGACGAGCAGCTACGCTCTACCTACGATGGAGAACTCCAGCCTACTGAAGAACGACGCCACCTTGGCCCGCGCATTCCGTGTGTTCAGGGACGAGCGGGAAACCTTCGGCACGCTCCAGACTGAAATCCTGCGGGACGAAGCCAAACCCCTTGGAGAAAACGCAGGTCCGGGGTTCAGAACAAGGGCGCTAAAGGTTATTGGCGCAGCGATATCTACTACGGAGCGTATGTCTCGCGAAGTAACTGCATTGGCTACGTTTGAACTTGAGTATGCGCGCCTAGGTAAGGAGAAGCCTGACCTTACACCGTACGAGCGGTTCACTCAGGCTATTGACGTAGCAGCAGATACTGTGAACGACACCGTCGGCAACTACAGTGAGTTCAACAAGCCACCTGTGTTCAAGGGTGATATTGGGCGGCTGCTCTTCCAGTTCAAAACCTTCTCGGCAATCACCTTCCGCTTCTTCATCGGCACCTTCCGCGAAATGATAATAGGTGACGAAAATGGGAATAGGGTAAGGGCCATAAGGGAACTTACTGGTGTGCTTGGCATGGGTGCCATGTTCTTCGGTATGACGGGGCTTCCGCTGTTCTCGCTGGCCATGTGGATGCTGGACCTGATGAACGACATGTTCGATGATGATGAAGACGATGCGGAGAAGATGAAGCAGAACCCCTACACTGCGTATAATTCGGAGTATCAGTTCCGGTACGAGTGGCTACCCAAGATGCTGGGCCAGCATGTCACGCAAGACGGGGAGTCCAACTCCCTAGTCAATATGTTTGTTAATGGCCCTCTGTCTGAACTTAGTGACGTGAACATTGGCTCGCGTACTAGCTACAACGACCTATGGTTCCGTGATAACTCTATGGCAGGCGATGGATGGACGGCGTGGGCAGTGGGGGCCACAATCGGCAACGTGCCTATCTTGTCTCTGCTGAACAACGCAGGGCGCGCAGCGGACGAATATGAGAAGGGCGAAATGGGGCGCGCCCTTGAGGCAATCTCCCCCGCCTTTGCACGTAATGTGCTAATCACAGGACGCTATGCTTCTGAGGGTGCGAAGACACGCTCCGGCGATACCATCATGTCGAAGGACCAAATCTCCGATGCCAACCTTGCCGCTCAAGTTCTGGGCTTCCAGCCCACGCGCCTCGCACAGATGCAGCAGGAGCGTTCGGAGTGGAACAAGATTGACGCGCAAATCAAGGACAAGCGCACGGCTCTGCTGCGCCGGATGAACCTGAAGCGGACCAGCTACCCTGTGGACCGCGAAGCAGTGCGGGAAATCGGCTTGGAAATGGTGGAGTTCAATAAGAAGTACCCAATTCCCGGCGTGACAATCACTGCTGATACTATTGATACTTCCTTCAAGGGCTTCACCCAGAAGAAGGAACTTCAGTACCGTGGTAAGATTATGACTAAGAAGACAGCCCCATACGCAATGCCGGGGTCGCTGCAAGCCGACGACAGGTAAAGAAAAACCCCCGCCATTTCTGACGGGGGCTAGTTCTGAGCAAGTGAACTACGCTTAGGAAGGAGCAAACTTCCGGGTACTTTATACCTATATCCGCCAGACTCGTAAACCCCTAATCCCATCTGTTATTACCACTCGGTGGACCGTATTGATCCTCAGTGGATGTAGATGGACACTAATCTGCCGGTATGCGGCCTTACAATCCAAGCATGGGAAGAACAGGGAGTCCCCCCTTTTATACCTGTGCCACGGTATTTCGTACCTTACTCCTTCAACTAGCATCACCTTCAACCTGTGCAGCGGCTACGGCTTCATCCACGTCGAACAGTTCTGGGTGCGCGCCATCCAGCCTAACGCACTGCACAGGCAATGCGTTTATATGCATGCCTTTGGTTACGCGCTTCAATTCTGACTTGAGCCAGATACCCTTGGACTTTAGTTCCTTTACCGTTTCGTTGTAGTCGATCTGGTACTCGACACAGTATGCGCGAAACGGGTTCACAACCAAGTATATGTGCTTGGTATCCGGCTCGTACCGTATCCGTAGCTCCCCAAACTTTGGCTCCAAAACAGCCGGAGCCATAAGCGCCGACCTGCTGTCCACATTACCGTTAACCACCAGCGTGTTTTTGATATTGGTGGTCATGTAGTCCCCGATGGTGCTTACCACGTCGATAACAGGGGAGGTCACTTGGGTCCGCATACCCTTAATCATATCCATGGCGAACCCTAGGATGCGGCCCATATCCCACGATATCAGGTTGCACTTGCTCTGGGCGATGATGCCCCCTGCTATGTTAGCTGCAACAACTGCGGACCAGATGCGCTCGCGCTGCGTCAAGCCTAATTCACGGTCAAGGTTAGACTGTATGCGCGCCAGCAGCTCTTTGGCTTCTTCTAGGTTCTCTACTAGCCACTGGATATAGATAGGACCGGCGTGGCCGTAATTATCCAACAGTTGGAAATCGAACATCTGCTTGGCTTCGGCTTGGTCGATAGCGGGTACCTTGGAGATACTGTACTCCAGCAGCCGCATCATTTCACCGTCTGCACCCATCTTCTTTGCCCCTAGCTTCTGGTAGAAGGATGCGTTGGAACTGCACACTGCGATGGTCTGCCAAGTGGTCAGGTTCAGGCGTAGTTCGTTGGAACTGGACTTCATCCGCTCCTTACCCTTACCCTGCGAGACACTATAGGCTAGGTTAGAAAACTCCCCGTCACTCATGTTGGTCATTTCATCTATGGTGTACGGTAGGTTGTTATACACGCCGAGCCGCATAATTTTGGCGTTCATGGTATCCTCCTTCACCGAGGTCATATCGGCGGGGTGGCCATATACGCTGTTACACATATGCAGGATGGTGGTCTTGCCTGTGCCTGACGTAGGGTGGATGAGGTTGATAAGCGCGCCGCGCTGCCCTGTGAATTTTAGTAGGGGCGCACCGAACGCCGTTAGGGCTGCGAAAGCATGGGGTTCCAAGCCTTCTCGACCGTACAAGTCGAAGACTTCTTTCCATTTGTCGTAGCTGCCCTTGGGGCCGATTGCTGGCCCCAGTGCCTTAGTGGTGGATGAAGGGGGACTATGGTGTGGACCATCTGCTGATATTTCAGTGTCCCCGATGATGAACTTGGTGTCTTTGTCAGCCCAACCGAATTGCAGTCTCATATGCTCTGTCCTTCTTGTGTTTTTAAGTTCCTTAACCATCCGCATAACGCACACAATAAGCATAGCGAATTGCTTTTTGGGGCACATTACCCCCTGTGATGCTAGGGCTTTACGAACTTCGCCCTCATCCACCATTTTGAAATTGGGAATTGTAAACTCACGCACCCCGTCCTGCGGCATGTGTAGGCGCATCAGAACGCACTCACCGTCTACAGGGTCGTGCATACGCTTGACCGCATATACATCGTCTTCATAGATCAGGAAAGGTTCGCTCTCTTCATCTACTGCGTTGAGATATATGCCGCCTCCCTTGGGGCGCGTGTAGCCGTAGGGTAGTTCTGGGATTTTATAGGTACTACCATCTTGGACTAACTCCATTTCCTCTTCGGTAGCTGGAATTACTACGTCACCCAGTTGGATGGGGGAGGTTATCTTGCCCCAGTGCGGGCACCCTGTGCATACGTTAGGGTTCTCATCATTGAAGATCGTGCAGGCATGCGGGCCAGTAGTCTTAGCCGCTTTTACTTCTGCTACATCAGGGTCGTATTGCGGGTGGTCCTTCGACACCATCCTGATCGCTGTGTCTCTGTCCACGCACTTATTGGCAATCGACAGGGCTGCGCGCCACATAGGCTCCGACAGCGTTGCGTTGTTTACCACACAATCCACCAGTTGCTCGCAGCCGTTGCCTGTCCCCGCCCGCTCTATGATGCGTAGGAAGCTAGCGTTCTTTTGGCTGAAGGAGGGCGCAACAGCTAGCTTATCGGCAAGCATCCCGCGCCGCTTGGGGGTCGGTACCAGCGCCGTGGTCCCCTCACTGAAACATTCTGCGAAATCGCTAAGGCTTACTGGCGCAGAGATGCCTAGCATTACAGTTACTGGCCTAGGCGTAGCTTCCTTGAAGTTCTGTGTGTCCGGTATGCGTAGGATGCGCGATACCTCGAAAACCGCAGGGTCAACGAGCAAGCCATCTTCTTGGCATTGCGCTTTCAGGGCCGCAGCAACGGGTTCCCACTGCTCGCGGGTAACATCTTCCGACAGGGGCCAGTACACATGCAGTCCGCCGCCGCTGTTTACGAGTATGGGGCGAGGCAGTCCGTGGGTTTTTACGAACACCATCAGCGCAGCTACAGCTTCGTCTTGGGTGGCGTAGCCCTTGTCAGCTTCAGCCTTGGCTTCCCCGCAGTCTATGTCGAGCCAGAAGGCGCGGAGCGCCTGCACGTTGGGCTTCTTGCGCCCTTCTTCTTTGTCGTTGGTTTTGAATTTGGCGAGGCCGAAGAATACGTTCTTACCTTGCTTCACCATCTGGGCGGCGCAGTCGTCTACCTCCTTGCGTGTCTGGAAGAACCGTTGGTCCGGCGGACCTTTCTTAATACCGACTACGCAGAACCAGCCATCGGCTGGCTGCACAGTATCAAGAAGGTCAAAAGTCACAGATCAGCCCTGTCCCACACGCATGCCTCCCTATTAGGACGCAGCTAAGAATTTTCGGATTAGCGCAGTATACGCTCGGTTGGGTTCAGCAGTGCCGCGAAACCAATTATACACGGCTTGGCGCGTGGCCCCTAAATCGGAAGCCACCTGTTGGACGGGTATACCCTTAGATATGCACACCCGTCCTAGTAATACGCCTATACGCTTTTCGTCTGCCGATGCGTTCTGTGCTACGAGATTAGTGTCGTAGCCTCTGGGCATCAGCTTTCCTCTTCGCCCCAATCCTTAAGGACTTGGGTAAGGTCGCGGGCCTTAGCTGGCGGCGCTTCCTTCTTGGCCTTCTTCTTGACCGTTGGTTCGGCGTCAGGCTCGGCGCTTTCAAAGAAGCCGGAGTTAGCCTCTGCTTCCTTGGCTACTGCCGCAGGTGTAGGGGCAGGGATGGCAGGCTCGTCTTCTTCCTCGTCGTCAGGCTCGTCCTGTACCTCCTGCACTACCGGCTTGGCTGGCTTCTTAGCTACCTTGTCCGTTTGGGCTACCTGCAACTGCACGTAGTCCTGCGCTTCTTGGGACTGCTGGGCTTCCAGCACCATGTCAAACTCGGCGTCCGTCAGGTTGCGCACAGGCTTGAAATTGACCTTCATCGTAGGGAAAGAAGTGTCGTAGCATATGCGGGTTACAACCGTGTCGGGGCTTTCATTATGCGCGATCAAAAACTTGGAGTAGCTTTCAAACGGATGGGTATTACCATCGCCCTTACCGAATAGCGAAGCAGCCGGAATGCTCATCTGGTACACTTCACCATCTGGGTCACCCATCAGCATCACTGCAAGGCGGCGGTTGAAACGGCATGCGCGCTTACCAGCACTGCCGGAACCCTTGACGTTCTGGGTGCAGGTTGCACATACTTTACTCTGTGGATTGCTGGCGTTCTCATCCGGCACGTCCCCAAGGTTCGACCAACAGTCGGGCAGGGTCTTCTCTGCGTTCGGGTCATACGCTGCGGCGTAGTAGGTGCGGGACACTGCTGGCAGGGCGTTCACGACGATGATGTTAATCTCGCCATTCACTGGGTTGCCGACAGGTTCGCCGTTGACCATGCGCTTGAACGTATGGTTGGCATTAAGGGCTACGCGGCGCGTGGTGCCGATGCCTTGGTTGTCTTTCACTTGCTGACCTAGGGCGGTCAATGCACCAGAACGCTTAGTGGTAACCACTGCGTTCTGATCTTCAAAGATGGTTAGGTTCTTGCTGCTCATGATACCCTCACTTGTTGTTTGGTTTACGTACTTGGACTGTGAATTTCCGGTCGGTGTTCAAACCAATCGGATGCTTGTCTGGGTTGTCTTCAAGGAACTGGCGCATCGCTGCGTTGTTCACCCGCTTCTCCAGTAGGTAGGGCGCGTTGTTCTGCACAATAAAGTCGTGCATGCTCTCCCAATCACTAGCCCAAAAACGCTCGGTGACACGGCGGGATACAGTACCAGCGGTAGTCTTGATGCTGTCTGCACCTACCCTGTTACACTCATCCAACAATTCGTTACTGACGGTTTCTAGGCTTTCCTTTAGGGGCGCAATACGCTCCTTCAGTTCTTCTTCCTCCTGTGCAATAGCAGCACGAAGAGCCACATATGCGCGCACAAGGTGGGGCATATCTGTAGTGGGTTGCTCGTCTTCCATAGTTTGCTCCTGTGTTGACCTGAGTAAAAGTATAATTTTACATTGTCAACAGCTATTCTTCAATTTCCATACGGTATAAGTCGATTATTTTTTGGTGGTTGGCGATGTTGCCATTGAGCAGTTTATACAGGCGTTCTTCAACCTCACTGCCTTTGATATGCACGATGGTCATGGGGTTGTGCTGGCCCGGTCGGTCTATACGTGCATTGGCTTGTAGGTAAGTCTCAACGCTTGTGACGGGCGAGTACCAGATGATTGTGTTTGCTGCCGTAAGGGTAAGCCCATGTGATGCAGCCTGTGGCTGGATGAGCAGCACCTTGATGGTGTCGGTTTCCTGAAAGTCCTTCACTATGTCGCTGCGCTTGTTGACCGACACTTTGCCGTTAATGATCGCGGAGCTTACCCCTGCTCTGTCCAGCGCCTTCTTCAGTAGGGTTATCGTATGAGTGAAGGGCACGAACACCAGCACCTTGTGGCTGCTCTCGTCGATGGCTTCCAGCACCACGTTCAGCCGGTTGCTAACGTCGAACTCCATTGTCTCGCCAGTGTCCGTATACGCCGCGCCCCCACTGATCTGGAGTAGCTTGTTGATATTGGTAGCTGCGTTCATGGAGGATACGTCTTCACCTCCCGCGCTAATAAGCATCTGCTGCTTTAGTAGCTTGTAGTATTTCATCTGCTGCGGGGTCAGCGGGGCTTCGCGCTCTACTACCGTCACAGGAGGCAGGTCCAAGCATTGGTCTTTCTCGAACCGGATGGCTGGCTGTAACGCTCTATGTACGGTGGTATCTGCGTCAAGTTTGGGGAGCCATTTGAACTGCGTGGCCTTGTACATCACCTTATCGCGGAACGAACCAAAATACTTCGGCACCCCATCGGGGTTGACCAGCTTGGCTAGGCCGTAGGCATCCACAGGTGATTGTGCTGCTGGCGTACCAGTAAGCATCCAAAGCCACGGAATGTTCTTCGACAGGCGGTTCAGCACCTTCCAACGGTTGGTCTGTGCGTTCTTATAGGCGCTAGCTTCATCGACCACGATCATGTCGAAGCCAGCCGCAGCGATTTCCTTTTCAACCACGGCTACCCCGTCAGGGTTAATGATTACGAACTCGGCACCAGCGGCTATGATTTTCTTGCGCTGCGCCGCGCTACCATGGGCGACTGAAGAAGTCCGGTGCATGGCGAAGGTAAACAAGTCTTGCTGCCATGCCGACTTCAAGATGGATAGGGGTGCGATAACCAGCACACGGCTGATACTCCCCTGCTTCATCAGGTAGTCCGCGCTCCAGATAACGGATGCAGTCTTGCCGGTCCCCTGCTCGTTAAAGCAGAACGCCCGCTCACGGATACTCAAGAAGGAGGAAGTAGTGCGCTGATGATCGAATGGGTCAAACTTGCCGGTCCACTCGTAGTCACGCAGGATAGGAGAGGGGGTATCCATGTACCCTAACTCGGCAAGGGCGCGGGCTTCGGGCAACGCCCAGAACACCGCAGTTTCACCACCGCCGATATCCTTAACCTTTTTAATCTTCTTCTTTAGGGCTGACGGGTCCGTAGGCTGGAAGACCAGCGCCATATCTGAAACGATTTCCATAGTTGCTCATTTCCCGTTGCGTTTTGCTCTGTTCTTGCTCCGCGATATAACCTTGAGATTGCTAGCCGCGTTAGTGCCGCCCTTGGATAGCGGTTTAGTGTGGTCTACGTCCTTGCCATCGCCCTTGTGGACTTTGCCTTCCCGCTCGAACTTACGCCTAACAGCGTTAGTTTTAGCCCTACGCTTCTTGTACGCTTCTGTGCCGCCGTACTTCTTGTACTCGGCAGCGTAGGGTCTGGAAGACTTATCCTTGTAGGGCATTAAAACCTCGTTAGTTTGTTCCCAACTATCCGGCTCACTCCCTGTTCAAAATACGATAAATTCGCCATGCTGGAAGCCATTGGAACCTTATTGGCCACTGTATTCCAAAACGCATAGTCCTGCAATGCGAGAGCGACTTCTTGGCGGACTAACTCACGCACGTCACCCTGTAGTTTCATAGACATGGCTGCGGTTTCTAGGTCTTCTTCAGTCATCATAATAGCCATCCAGTTCTTCCTGCATTGAGCCGCCTTCTCTCACGCATTCTACTTGGTCCATTTCTGCGTGTAGTAGCCACATGGCTTCTTCAATCTCGGAAACTTCTAGTTGCTCGTCTTCCCTACCATCGTAGTATGTAACTGTTACAAACATGTCCTTGCTCCTATCTGGGTGCCTTGTAGTGTTCGCATTTCTTGACGGGACACCACCCGCACAAGCCGCTCGTTTTGGCGTTCCAAACATTCAATCTGGAACACATTTCCAAATCATTCAACTGATCTTTGAACGCTGCCAGATATTCATCACGGCGCTCGAAATAATGTTTCCTTGGGAAGAAATCTTTGGTCACTACGAATAGCAACGCAGACTTAATCACCTTCAACTGGGGGGCGTGGTAGAACAGCGCACCAGCCAGCAGGTCCAACTGCTTCATGTCGGCGTACTTGGAGTTTTTGCCCGTCTTGTAGTCGATCACATGGGCTGTGGTTCCGTCGATAATCACAAGGTCAGCAATGCCGCGGTACCAGCAGTCGCGATCATCGAACGAACACGCCTCGAAGCCGTCGGCGGTTTTCTTTACCCCTACTCTAAGTTCAGCATGCTTGGTCCCCGGAAGGTCATTCAATGCCTCTACGTAAGGAGTGACAAAGCCATACTTCTCAGGGATGGGCGTCCCGCCCTTGATGCGGTCCTCCGCAGCCTGATGAACAAGGTTGCCATAACGCGCTGCTACCCCGAACGTATCCACTACGTCCTTAGCCACCTTCAGGTGGTAATACTTCTTAGGGCATTGATCGAAGGTTTTGATCGCGCTGAATGACCATGGGAAACTCATAACTCGTCCTCGTCCTCTGGGTCCAAGCCCCAATCAATATCGTCGTAATCCTTGGGGGTTCTAACTACTATCGCCATCGCTATGAAGACTGATATCCCCACCACCGCCAGTATTCCCACTACCGCCATTTCCATTACGCCTCTCCAGATACTCTGCATGTTTTGCTACTGCTGTACGAATGCTAGTGTGGTCCTTGTTCAAGAACCTGCCAATTTCAGACAGTGACACCCCATCCTTGAAAAGCGCGTAACATACCTCGCCTCGTGCGCGGGAAATCTCGGCAAAGCGCCGTGGTCCCATGATATCCTCTGGCCGCACACGGTGCCGGTTACTTATGGCGGCCAGAATGTTGTGCATCCGGTCACGCCTCTCGTGGTAGGGGGTCACTCTCATCAGTCGGTCCTTACTGCGAACGGTCCAGAACATCGGCAAGGCTGTGAAGCCTGCGGGCACACGCCTGTGTATCCCTACCGGAGTTAATCTGGCCCAGTTCTTCTTCGATCAGGGTAGCCACTGCTGATACCCACTTAGGTATAGCGTACTCAGGCTTGTAGGCGGGTTCTTCCATGCGGTCCTTACCCTTACCCTGCGATATACTGTAGACCAGCGCCGAAAACTCTTCCTGCTTCATTCTAACCTTAATGTCCCTGCCTTCTTCCATCGCTTCGATAGTCGCGGCATTGGGTACGTGGTCCTCGCGCCCGTTACACGCTTCCATGTCTTCAGTTAGCAGCAGTTCATCCACGCCGCGCTCCTTCACCGTCGAGTGGTGCGGTGGCTCGGTGCGGGTGGGGGAAGTCATGCCTAGAATTACACCAGACCATTTGCCTTTCTCCATCAGATTGAGGCGGGCCAGCTTACGCTGCGTGTAACAGGACGTATCTGACTTCGCTCCAAACAGATCAGCTACTTCCCTAGGGTGGTCGTCTGGGAACTCAAGGAAGTGCGTATACATACGCTCGTACAACGGCTTCTTATAGTCGTGCGGAGTAAAGCGGTGCTTGCGCTCCGTAATCACGCCATCATTAAGGGTAAAGTATCGCCGGTCATGGCGAGTACCATCGGGTTCTATAAGGTAGTTATTAGTAACACGCATAGTTTGCTCCTATAGCTTACTTCAGGTTGCCGCCTGACTTGAGAATGTCGCCACCAAATACGTAGGTGCCAACGTGGTTAAGTTTAATAAACGGGTTGGCATGCACCGCCCCGCCGTGTTTCCGCCATAGTTCACAGAAATGGTAGTCCTCCGATAGAAGCGCACCAGTTTCATCTATGCTCGTGGCGAAGTATTCATGTGTCAGTGGGTGTGAGTATTCGCCGTCTGCGTTCTTATGGCTAGTAACGCGGTAGGAAGGTACGTGTGGCTGAAGTAGTTCAAACACCCCCCTCTTAATCAGCATGAAGCCGGTGCCAGCGTGTCGCACTTCGATCATGCCATCCTCGTCACTTTCTTCGTCTTTGTTGTTCATGTTGAACACGAACGAACCAGCGTAATCTTGCAGGTCAGACTTGTTGTCCTTCGCTGCCTTGGCAACGCTATCCCAATTAACTTCCTTCTTCGGATAGATAGCGCAGGCAATGTCTCTGTCTGCGGCTAGCAGCACACATACTGCGTCCGCCTCAAAACCTATGTCTGCGTCTACAAACAGTAGGTAGTCACACTCGCCTTCCAGAAACAAACGGGCTAGTTCATTCCTTGCCCTCGTAATGAGGCTTTCGTTCATTATATGCGCCCAGAAAAGCGGGACGCCTAACTCCCTAAGCCGTGTAGAAGTCTTGAGTAGTCCTTGCACATAATGCCCACTACACATGCCACCGTACATCGGGGTGGCAATCATCACGCTCGGTTTTTCCCTCTTATTTGCCATGGTTTACTTATCTTCCATGTCTTCGCCACGTCCGCCGCCAGAAGGTGGGCGCACGATGCCGCCGCCAGTGCCGCTTGTGGGTGGCTTGGCTTTGACCCTTGTGTAAATAAAATACCCGAAGGCAGCGAGAATTAAGACTGCAACTACATATTCCATACTCGTTACTCCTATTGTGTTTTGCATACCGCCAGTTGGTACCCAGTTAAGACGATTTGCAGGGCTTCACCATAGATTGTAGTAAATGCGTCTATGGCAATCTTGGGCTTGTGCAGCGCGTCACGCGCATTCCCCCAAAGATAATCGTCGAATACCATAATTCCGCCGATTTCCAAAAGCGGCCAAGCCATTACAATATCCGATAGAACGTCTGGTGCCTTGTGCGAGCCATCAATATAGATGAAGTCGAGCTTGGGCGCGTCGCTGGCTACCATTGCGGATAGCGCAGTAGTGGAAGGCTTCTTTAGCTTGAGTATCTCGCGCTGCGGGAACTTAGCTTTGGCTATCTTGCGGTTGCTGTCGAACCGCTTCTCCACCTTGGGCATATCCTCGCCGCCATGTTCTTCGCCGCCCTGCCAGTTGTCTACGCAGAACAAGGTGCCGCCATCCTCCAGCATATGCTCAGCTATCCAGACACTGCTGCGCCCTTCAAACGAGCCGATCTCCAGCATATTCTGCCGCTTATTCAGTAGGGGTATCAACGCAGGCCATGCTTTCTCGCCTGCATCAAACCATGATTGTGTAAACTGATACTCGCTCATGGTTTGTTTCCTAGAAGGCTGTCTACGTACTGCTGGTTCGATAGTGTCCCACTGCTGTACCACTGCGTTGATGGATACTGGTTGGAGTACTGCTGCTGCTGCTGCTGCTGCGCGTTAAATGGGCCTGTGGGTTTATTTTCCATAGCTTCATACGTGCGTTGCGAGCCAATATCGTTCAGGATAAGGTCCATCAGTTTGCTATGTATCCGCGCCATACATATACCGTAAAGCTCATCACTAATCGCAGCCTTATCCTGCTCGTTCCCGTAACGCATGAACTCTACAACTAGGTCGCTCATTCTATTACCCCCCCCAAATTCTTCGGGGTGGCTTTCCATGCGCTTCACCAGAAGCACTACACCTTCATGGATAGGGCTATGGGCGCGCTCACCCATTGCTTCTTCGACTGCGCACGTATGGTCGTGACGGCAGTACATGTCGCCGTCTACAACACAGGGGTCTTTAGTCTTATCCATAAGTCGTTCCTGTCTTTGTTTCGCAGTTAAGGGGTAGCCCCGCTGCCCACGCGGGCGCGGTTCGCATTTGTCGTTCGATGTAGGCAACGGCGCTGTCCTTCTTGGGGGTTTCCGATAGACTTACTACGCTATCGTGAACGGTCATAACCACGGGGTATCGCTTGCGTATGTCCAGAAGCTGTTCGCCAATGATAATCCTAGCCAAGGCTTGGCAGACATTCTCCACCAGCTTGCCCCCATAAAGTTTGGTCTTCATCACTGACCTACCCTTGCGGGTATCGTAATAGGCTTGCTTGCGTCCATCCTCATCCTGCTCGTACCGCAGGTTCGGAAACACCAGATGCAGTCCATTAGGCAGGAGGATGCGGTTACCACTAACAATCGTTAGGGCTTCATGTCTGCCGAAGGGGACGGTCTGCCCGTTAATCATCGCGTCGATAGCTACCTGTCCCTCACGCCATAGCGCAGGGATGAAGGGATACTGGGCGCGGTAGATGTTGATGATCGCCTGACATTCATCCAGCGGCAGGTCGATACCGAAACCCTTGAGTTGGGCTTGGAACTTGCGCGCCCCCATGCCGTACCCGCTACCAAGCAGCACCCATTTTCCGACGAACCGTTCAGGGTGCGCGTTGATATCCAGCACCGGCTTACCGTAGATGGCGGATGCCATGATTTTGTAGGGATCGAACACCATGTCTTCTTTGGCTACGCCCGTAGCTATTTCGATGTTGTTCTTCTCAAACACTTCTACCAAACCTTCTTGGCCAGCTAGCCACGCCAACGTGCGGGCTTCGATCTGGCTACTGTCGCAGTCAATAAGGGTGTAGCCATCCGGGGCTTCCATCGCTCCCTTGATGGGGGAATTGCGCTGTAGGTTTTGCAGGTTTACTTTATCGTCGCCTCCCCACCGTCCGGTATGCGCAGCATAGTAGCGCAGCGGTACAGGCAGCAATCCTCTGCCAGCAATCTGCATGAACCGCTCGGTGCGGGTTTCTTCAATAGTGGACTTCACCCCTAGGCGCGCAGCCACAATGGCTTGCACGAAGATGTTTGGGTGTTCCAATAACGCCTTGAAGCCCTCGTCCGTCTTGGCGAAGGCGTAGGTTTCCTTACCAGTGGTCGGGCTTTCCTTCATTGGCACTTCAACGTTCAGGCTTTCCAGCAGTGCAGCCAGCTTGGGGTTGCTCATTAGCTGCTTCTTGTCGATCAGTGCCTTGGATAGCAGCCGTTCCTTTTCCTCTACTACGTTAGCCAGATGGTCCGTAAGCACGGACTCATTCAGCACCAGCTTGGGTTCTGTGAACATACGGATGGTTGCGTCAACCAGCCGCAGTTCATCCATCGGGAAATCAGGGAGCATAGCCAAGAACAGATCGTAGGTCAGGTCGCTATCGTTGCAGCAATACTCGCCATAGCGGGCTAGGTCGACGGGGTTGAAATCTCTACGCCGCTTACCCTTGGCATCCAACACGGCTGTGCCCTTCACCCCAAGTTTGAAGTGTTTGGCTAGCGAGGCTAGGCTAAGTGATACTTGCGTACCAAGAAGCGCACGAGCCATGCTGAGTGTGTCGACGATACGCTTGGGCCGGATAGCGTAGCGCCATGACATAATGGCCATATCGAACATTGCGTTATGGGCCACCACCATTGCGTTACCCCAGTCGTACTGGGATAGAAACTTTGCGGTCCCTGCATCATCACCGGAGTACCATACGGCAGGGGTAGAGTTAACCTTTACCGATACGCCGATAGTCTCAAACAACTTGTCACGGATATACTCCTCCGTAGTCAGCTTGGACAGCGAGTAGGCTTGGTCGTAGAAAGTTTCCCAATCGACAGTTATGACGTTCACTTGTATGTCTCCCTGCGCACTATGAGACTAATTGCTGTCAACTCTCGCCCAGAAGCTTGAGGGTGTTTGTTTAATACTCATGGCTTAAGGGCCCCCGCTTTTGGGTTGTTTTGATAGGAAGTAGGGGGATGTATAATACTGCTTAATGAGGCCCACGTGTTTTTCGACGGACACAAACCCTCGTGGAACGTCTGGCCCCTCAAACTCAAGGGTTTCAACGGACGCATCGTAAAAATCTTTGTGGTGGAAGCCAAGCCCACTGACCTCTATGCCATACCCCATCCATGAGAATGAGCGTTCTCCTCGGTAATGCTCACGTACGTAGCTAGCGCGCCCATCGGTGTCACGAACGAAGCCACCTACATAATGGAGGATGCGCTTACGCTTCCCGTCTGCGGCAGAACCCGTCACACGCCTAGCGAAGAACCGCTTGCCATCCCGCCGATCAATCGTCCACGAGGCTGACACACCAGACTTGTGCGCACGAACTAGGATAGCCTCTGACGGGCGCTTGGCGGACATACATATATTGCATAGGGTAGTAGCAATCTCGTCTGCTGTCTGTGCTGCCCTACCTAATCTTTTTTGTTCGGCAACCATCTCGGTAAGGAAGAAGGGGGTTATAGTCTTGCGTTGAAACACCGTGGCACTACCTCTGTAGCCCTTGAAACCTTTGCTACTATTGGGGCGTATCCTCTGCGAAACTAATCTATTTTCCTTGACGACAGACATTTTATGGTTCGCGTCATAATGCACGAAGAAACTCTCCGCAAAAGAACCAAGGTTATGGTTGTACACAAGCACTACGCGGTAGCAAATTCCTGACGGTAAGTGACAATACTGCCCCTCTCTCGCCATATATGACATACCGCCTTGGAGGCGCATCATATAGATAATCGACGCACCATAGGTATCCTTATCTTTGTCGTGTTGGTCGCTTTTCTTAAAAAAGATACAGCGCATAACGGGCGGGTTATCCAAAACTTTTGGCATAAGCGTGTCATGGCGGAACCCCGAATTTTCGGGGATTATAACGCCGCCAAGTTTAGCCATGATAGAGTATGTGGAAGGGTCATATTTCCGTAGCGCCTTGAGGTCATCAAAATATCCGGGAAGGTACTCCAATATGTCATGGATGGACGTAGCGTGGGCTATGCCGTCCACCGGCAGGTCTTCTTCATCCTCATCTGAAACGGCGCTGGTTTTTACCGCTATCTCGGCAGTATACACAGTTTTTTGTGGGCGCAGCCGCTGCCACAAAGCCTTTATTGTTCGAAAGATACGCGCATTGCGTATATCAGAAATTTTCATCATTCTAATTGCTCCTTTGAGAATATTGCCTAGGCACTCTCATAGCCCTTGCTCCGCAGCGGCTACCAGTTTCAGGAAGCCCCCTAGCAATTCCACGTTGTGTTCGTAGATCACGAAGGTCACTCCCCCTTGGACTTCTATAGCCGCCAGTTCCCGCTCTTGCAGTGCAGTGGGGACGTTCTTCCCTGCCTTGCACTCAATGCCAAGGAAGTGGCCCTTGTAGCATGCGATAATATCGGGGATGCCACTACGTCCGAAGCCGTGTGTCATGGGGGAAAAGTACCACGCGCCATACTCCTTGAGTATGTCGGTGACACGCTTCTTAACTATCTTTTCGGGGGTCGATGCCATTCGCTTGCTCCTTGCTTGCACCAACTATACCACACGATATCCACAATACAAATAAAAAAGGGGCACAGGAGATTTTGTTCTCCCGTGCCCCTAACATCGTTAGTGCTACTTGCTTATCCTTTGGAACGCTGCTCCCACATGTACCTCTCAAGCACGTCCCGCATCTCTGCCGAAGGGGTGCCCCCCTGCTTATAGAAGTCATATACCTCTTGTGGTATCCGCAAGCTGAAGTGCTTCAGCGCGGGTTCCTTGTTCAACGTGCCTTTAGGTCGTGTCACTCTTTCTTCTCCTTCTCTACCATCAGGAAGTACAAATTATCCTTCACACGTATGCCGATGCTAGGCACCTGCTCGCCAACGTCGACCAACTTGAGGAGTCCGTACTGGCCTCTGTGCTTCTCTGGTACCTGTAGCTTGTCGAACTTCTCCCACTCTACCTTGCTGCCTTCCACGGTAGGGTCGACTGGATAGAAGGCTGTTATGTCCTTGCCGCTATCGTCAAGGTACACGCCGCCTAGCTTGCCGGTTACCACAATCTGCATTGCTTCATGCTCGGCATAGTGCGCACGAAACTCTGCAACCCTATGGGCGTCATTCACCGCTATCTTCTCCATGTTCAGCTTCTCAATGTAGTAAGCCTCGTTCTCCTTAGCCTCCTGCACCACAATCCGCTCAAACTCTGATCGTGCGCGGTACAGCGCACTGCTTGCGTTACCCGTAACCTTGTTAGTTATACCCGATGCGTCCCTAACCATATCAGCAAGACGCTCGACAGGGGTTTTGGGTTTGAAGTATTTCTCCACTACCCTTCGGGCTACTTTCTCATCGTGAGTAGCCTTGAAGGTCTTGCGCTCCATTTCATTAGCAATACGCTCGTTATTGATCTGGTAGCCAGAATAACCGTCGTAGGTTACTTTCCCTATGACTTCTCCAGTAAGGGTAGTAACCTCGAAGTGGTTTAGTACGGTGGTGTATCCGTTCCCCGTAGATGCCTGAAACTTCCACGCGGGGTTGCGCTTACGCAAGTCGTCCAACAGGGGGACTAGCTTGTCCCACATTTCAAACACGCTGCTCCGAGGCGTCCCCCCATGTTCTACCCTTGCTGTTACATAGGGTGCGTTGGTAGGTTGGTATGTGTTCTGGTCGTTGCTCATTTGCTTGCTCCTAAGTGTGTAATGCTAACGGTGTTAGGTGTGGGTATGAGAGTTCCTTACCACTCATAATCCTTGAGAATGCTCCCAAGCTGCTGCTGCATATTCTCGCGGGTTCCGGCATCCTCCCGCACATCATCAATGTCCACGCCCATCATGGCGCGTTCAAGTTCTTTCCTAGCCTTCTCCAGCTTGGGGTCACCCGCTACGTTAAGATGCGTAAGCATCTGGCACAGGCTAGTGGCGTTGGTCACGAACGTATCATGCCAGCGGGTTGACTGCCCTTGGCTCTCGCGCTCCAGCTTGCCCGTCATGTCGGTAAGCATTTCATGCAGCCGGTTCCACGGTGTCTGCATGGCTTCCTTCACGCGATCTTCCACGCTGCTCTCGTACTGCTCACGCAGTTCCTTCAGTTCCTCTGCCGGTGCGTCCACACGGAAGTCGCCCGCTTCAGGCAGTGGTGAGAACACTAGGCGGAAGCCGAACTTGCCGCGGACTTCCTCCTTGCGGGGGTAGTCTGATGCTACGAACATATCCCCAAGGTGGGTACGGCTCGCCTCTACGTGGTCTTCGTAATCCGCGATAAAATCATCAACCATTTCATTGAAGATATCGCGGCGCTGGGCAGCCTCTGCCTTATACTCTAGGAATAGCGACATAGGCATAAGCCGCGCTCCCTTGTCGGACCATGGCAGGGTCCGCACGTTGTGCCACAGGCGACAGCCCGCAGCGTAGTCTGCGATAGCCTTGCGCTTAGTAGTGCCAGCCATAAGGTTCTTGCGGTAGTGTCCCGCATCGCGGGTGGCATGCGCTTGGTCGCTGACGGTGTTAGATACAGTGCGGTCCAGCTTGTTAGCAGTCCATACGCTGATGTTCATTTCGGTCAGAACCGATGAAGATGTAATACTCATGTTGTTTGCTCCTAGTTAGATAGATGTAACGATGTTAGGCTTAGTCACCCATGTTGATGGTACGCCCGTTGGGCGCTTCGATGTTGTTGCCACCGTTCTGGATAATCCAGAGCAACGGCTGCTTCCACTTGTCTCCCCAATTCCCGATGTATCCATCGGTGAACATAAGGACAGCCACAGGGTCGAGGCGTTCCTTCTCAATGTAGTTCATCACTACGCAGGGGTCAGTACCACCGCCGCCCTTGGGCTTGGTGGACTGCGTTAGAGTGTCCAGCGTAGTCATATCGTACTTCTCATGTCCGGCTACAACGTGGTCCCAATAGATCAGGTCGATGCCTTCAGGATGCACCATTTCCACGATGCCCTTAACCTCGGACAGGAAGCGGGTAATCTCGGCTTGCTGGATAGAACCAGAAGTGTCGATGCCCACCACCAGACGCCCACACTGCTCACCTACAAGCGATGGCAGGTAGATGTTGCTATGCAGGAACCTGCGGTTGGGCCTACGCCAAGAGGACGTATCCTTGTTAGCACAGGTCTGCTGCACGAACTCACGCAGCGCGTCCTTCCAGTCGATCTTGGGGTTAAGCAGATCGTCCAACTCGCGGCCCATGTTGCCCGCGCCCTTGCCGTTGATGCGCTCGTGTTGCATCTGGCCCTGACGTATGGCTTGCTCGACCTCGCGCTCCAGTTCCTTGACCTCTTCCTTGGTCATGTCCTCGGCACCTTCCCAATCATGCTCGTCGAAGCCGCCATCACCTTCGGGTGGCTTCTCCTTGCCAAGCAGGTCGAACACCTTCTTGCTGTTCATACCCCTGTACTTCTCGTCAAGCAGTCCGATAGTATTGCCGCCCATGGTGGGCAACTCAAGGTACTTGCCCGTAGGGTCCATGTCCTTAAGCATCAGGTTAATCACGTAGTCGCAAGCCATGTTCGCACGCTTGGCGTCTTGCTTGAACAACTTTTTCCAGATGGACAGATGCCGGAACGCCTTGTGCAAGCACTCGTGCAGTATGACGAAGGCCAGTCCCTTCTCGGTCTGTTCCTCGACAAAGGCGCGGCCATACACTTCGTCGCGCCCGTTGGTGTAGGCAGTCGGCACCTTGTCGTCGATCTTGGTCGTGCCGACCATCAGGATGCCAGCCCACAACGCAAACTCTGGGTTGCGCATCAGGCTGATCTTTACCCGCTGTAGCTTACGCTCGGCGGTGTCTTTCTTGGTACCTAACATTGTTATGCTCCTTGCTCTCTTGCTCTCTTGCTCTCTTGCTCTTGTCACTCTCATCGGATGATGAGGTGATTACTCCTAACGCTGTTACCCCCGACTACCCTTGGTCTTCAATATACGCACTGGGGTCTGGTCCAGTACGCCCATGGCAGACATTGGCCATTGCAGGCGCATACTTGCGCACCACGCTGGCAGGATAGCCTTGATTAGTGGACTAGGGGGCATCCCCACTTAAGACGCCATGGCACTAAACTCATAAACTAAAATCTTCTCCCCTTCGCCACGTAAGTCGTGGGCGGTGTATCTTCTTACGTCCTAGGCGCATGCGCTCGTGCCAGTTGCTCGTTGCCTGCTTGCCAGCCTTCAACCTATCAATCCGCTTCATAGCCTTTGACATGGCACCCAACTCGTCCCGCGCAGAAATTAACATGTTGTCGGTAAACTCGTTGTGCTTTGGGTCGCAGGTGTAAAAGTCAACAACCCATAATTCTTCTGGCATACCTCCATCGAACAGGGAGGAGCCAGAGACTCTCCCCATATACTTTCTGATGCGCTTAATGTCGTATGCCTTGGCCATTACAACAGGTCTTCGTTCTTCAGCACCCAATCGCGGAACGCTTCGCTGGTGAACGCAACCTTCTGCTTGTTGGGGTTCTTGGCTACGTTGATAGCGAACGCAGCCTGCCACTCTTCTTGGAACCGCGAGATGTACTTCATGAACGGCTTGATCGTCTTGTCGTCGATCTTAGTCACCGCACCATACACCAACACGGAGCATGCACCTGCACTGCTAGGTACGATGGCTGCTTCAGGCTGCTTGATGATGCTGTCCCACGTAGGCAGTTGGTCCTGATAGGCCACGAACGCTTGCATGTCGCGGGCGGTAGCCGAACCGACTGTACCGATCAGCGCAGCAGTAAGCGCATTCTCGGAATACTTGTTCCGCTCGGTCACGTACCGGCTTGCCTTGGCCAATGACCGCGGCGAAGCGAAGGCACCCTGCATCTGGCGAGGGTTGAAGATGTACTTGTTATCCTTCTGCCCCTCGTTGGTGTAGCTTTCCATCACGTCAGGGTACTTGTCGACAAAGGCTAGCACAGCAGCGTCAACCTCGTTGCTGTTCAGCGCCCACTTAATCCACTCATCAGCGGTAGGCTTGGCCACGGCTAACCGTGTTAGGCGGTTCACACTATGAGCCGCAATGTTGTCGCCCACACCATCAGACGAATTGTTGCCCGTCAAGAACACAAGGCTCTCGTCGTGCAGGGTCAAGTCGCCCAGACGCGGGTCGTTTTCCTCCAGTAGCGGGTGGAGCATGTTCTTGACCGGAGCCATGCCCTTGGTGAACTCATCCAGCATGATGATTACAGGCTTGTCCTCGGTCAGCCGGAACCGGCTGTTGGGGAAGTAGTTGCACACCTTGTTGTCGTGGTCGATCACAGGCATTGACGTATCGCCAAGGTCCATCGTCGGTACGTCGATATATGCAAGGTTATGGTCGGGGAACCTATCCCCTAGTGTCTTAAGGATAGACGACTTGCCGATGCCCGGCTCGCCCTCCACCAGCACACGGTTGCGGGGGCAGGCTGCGATAACGTCCGCTGCTTCGTTAAGTGTAACAGTCGAACCAAATGATACTGTAGTTGCCATGGTAGTCTTGCTCCTTAGTGCCTAACACCGTTAGGTCTGGTTGGTTGGTTTATTTTGCTCGGTAGTCTGCGGCATCTTGAGGGGACGCTCTTCTGATTATACAATGTACCACAATAATGTGGTTACTTCAATAGGGTTGGGTGGGGTACTAAACGCTCTCCTTCTGTCTACGACGATGGGTTCTTGCCCGAACCAACCAATCCTTGTGGGTATTCCGTAGGTGGCAATGGATAATGTCGATGGCCTCTTTCAAAAGTGCCTCGGCTTCTTTTCTATCACTCATCCTTTCTTACACTCCACAGGCGCTGGGTTTACCACCGGCTTCCATTCGCCGTAGCCTAGTGTCTTCTTGAACAGCACCTTCTTGCCGTAGTGGAGTTTCAGCCTCTTGTTAACGTCCTCACGTATCTCCTTCAGGGTCACGCCATAGTAGCGGGTGTTGTAGGTTTGCAGGTAGGCATACCATTGCTCCGCGTCCTCTCCCTGCAAGGCTGCGACCTTCTGCTCAAGGGTTTCTGTCTGATGAGAGTTCCCGATAGGGAACGGCAGGTATCCCTCGTCCAGCTTATCGGCAAGGTTGTAGAACAGCGTGACGTAATTCATGAACGGCTTGATCGTCTTACGTGCTTCGTTCATGGCGGATCGGTTCACATACCAACGGACTACTTTGATAGGCTTAACCGGCTCGCCAGTAGTGGTTATCTTGAACGGCGCATTGTCAGGCAGTTCAAAGGTGCCCCACTGACCGTTGTGGTATGCCGCAGTGCCAGCCTTGCGGAAGACATTCATATCCCACGGCAGGTATATGTTGATGAACTCCATCGTGGTGTGGCTAACCCAACCTCCTAGGTTGATAGACACACCACCCCGCTTGTGGAACGTCAGCACGTCTGTGTTGTGGAACGTCAGCACAATGTCCCCATTGGCCTCCTTACGTATCCGCTTCTGGGTGTAGCGCCGTTCCCCCAAGGGCTTCTTCCCTTCGTACTCACCCTTGGTCCAAGGGTCTATGAGGTTTTCCCTACGTGCTAGGGCCTCGTATTGTGATTTAGTGCTTCTCATAGTCTTGCTCCTTCTTTGGTATTGTTACTTGTTGATCTTGATTATCCCTACTAGGATAAGCAGTTGTTCCCCACCAGCTAACGGGTTCTCTCCCGCCCCAGATGTTCGTGTGATAATATTCCTTCTTCATCAGTTGCTCCTAACACTGTTAGCTCGGATTTCCCCCCGCAGCATATCAACGCTGTATGCGTACATGCCGCGGCTGCGCCCGTACTCACGGACTTGTTCTTTCAAGTGCTTCTCCACTCTAGCCATTACCTCCTTCATGCCATCATAGGTGGCTAGCAAATCCAGCAGGTCTTCTGTTGGCGGTGCCATTGGGTTGATTTCCACGATGCTCATGGTGATTTTCTCCTTGCTCATTGTACTTGCTCCTTCTTACTTATCTACGAACGGAAATATCGTTATCTTGGTCCGTACGTCCAACTCATCGCGGCCTGATAGCCGCAACATCTTTGTGCCGTTAACGTCAAACTCTAACAGTGCTCGCTGTCGTTGAACGACGGATGGGCGGGGGTGTCGTCTCGGGTGCCCGCCGCGAATACCGCCGTGTCGCCGTCCACAACCTCCTGCCACGCCCGTACGTCCCAGCGCCTATGTATAAAGTCGGGTGGGCCGAAAACTTTCACCGCGCTCCAAAAGCGGTCATCGCGGAATCCAATAAAATGTAGGGCCATATCTGCCACTCCTATTCTGCTGCCGCCCATGATGTGATTTTTTAGTGGTTTCTTAGGCATCACAGTTCCTCCAGATCGTCCACGGTACTCATGCCTAGTGGTGCACATGACTGCCGCAGCCGGTTTACGCATGGCCCGCACAGTGTGAATATACGTTTTGGGGAGTGGTCGTCGTCCTTGTGATCGAACAGTATCTCCCATGCTGGGTCTGCTATGATACAGCCGGTACACGAGTGGTCTTCGCCGTTCATTGGCTTACGGATGAAGCGCAGCGTACCTAACGATGTTAGGGGTGCCTTGAAGGCAAACTGCCGCAGGGCTTTTATCATGTCGTCCGCATGCGTGTCGCATAGGTATGCTCCCCCGTCATTGGTAAATACCTTCCCTTCGCGGTACAGGGCTATGTGACACGCGCTGTTTGTGTGGCAGTCCTGCATGGAGCAGGGCAGAATGCTCTTTTCTCCTGCGCTGCGCTTCCGCATTACGAATTGTAGTTCGATAGATATTTTCTTTCTCATGTTCTTGCTCCTTCTTGTATAGGTCTAACGCTGTTAGGTACGCAGGCGTAGCACCGTCCCCGCATGGCCCAAAGCCTATGGCGCGCATCTGGTCCAGCCAGTGGTAGATCGCCAGACGCTGGCGTTTCGGTAACAGCTTGACTAGCGCGTCGCTGGCGCGCTCCGCTTCCTCCCTAGCCACTCTCATCACCCCGCATCTCCATCTCCTGCTCGTACCGATGGTTGTCGGCATCGTACTCCAACTTCCCGACGGTACTGGTCCTTGGCTTCCGCCAGTATAGGGTCGCCCTTCAGCAGGATTTCCATGTGGTCGGGCACGGTGCCATGCTCCCGCAGGTTTTTCACCAAGGCCCAGAAGCGGTCAGGTGCTTCAGTTGCTGCTGTCTTGGTGGTAGCCACCCGCATGGTGATCGAAATCTCCGCCGCGTTCATACCTTTTACCTTCTTCCTGCTCACTTGCTTGCGCTTTCTTGCCTACGTGCGCTCCGCAGTGCTGCCATATAGTTTGTCATGCCGCGGCCCTCGGTGACGCGCTGCGCTGGTGCTTGGGATGGATGGTTGTAGTCGGACGGGAGCGTAGCGTAGGTGGCGTGTGCTACTCCTGTGGGTGTCGTAACCCTAACAGCGTTAGCCTTGCGTGCTTTGTAGCCCTGCATGTAGCCCGCAGTGTAGGAAGTGCGCAGGTATGCGCTACGGGTCTTGGGCTGGCATGGGCGCTTGGCAGATGCGTCAGCATAGCCGTTGCGCCAGTAGGTAGTGGCGCGGGCTTCTTGTGTGGGTGTGGGTTGCTTGCTCATTTTATTGCTCCTTAGTGCCTAACACCGTTAGGTCTGGTTGGTTGCTCATTTTATTGCTCCTTCTTTGGTTTGCTCTGTGTACGCTTTTCCCATGATATAATGTAGCACAATAAGGTGATTACTTCAATAGAGGTGGTTAGGGTGCTGGCCAGCAAAAGCTGTTCATAAAAGGTATACTCCAACGTGAACAAAAGCCCTTACTTTACAGAAAAGCGTTTGTTTTCAAGAAGAGTAAGGATTGTAATGTATTGTAAGAAGTGGGATTTGTGGACTTCTTACAATAGAAAGGTAATAAAGTCAGTAGGTTATATATATATTCTTTATTAAAGTAAGAAAGTAAGGGATTTTTGGAAATTACCAAGCCCAACTCTTTTTTCTGTGCAGGTATGGTGTGCATCTGCCGATGGGCACTCTCATGGACTTTCGGTGAAAACACGGCCTACTTTGCTACTTTACCAAACAATACTGTTATTAAAGGGTTTTTTCCCTTACAATACGCCTTACAGAGCAAGGGTAATTCCTTACAATAGGGTGTGATTTCGTGGGTTGACTACCGAGAGTAGTTTGGTAGTATACTGGCAGTGTAATCACACACTACTGACAGCCTTATGGAGGAATACCCCATGACCACTACCAGTATCAAAGTAACCCGTGAGTGTCGTGACGCTATACGCGCAGCAGCCGACCAGCAGCGCCACAGTATGCTAGACTTCCTACACCTCTACTTTGTGACCACCGACAGTATACCATCAGTAGCCACAGTGGCTACCCCACCAAAGAAGACCGCGGCTGATGTTATTAGGGAGTTTAAGGAACTACAGGCTGAAATAGACGAGCCAGACTAACCTAACGCTGTTAGGTGCAGGCATAGCGCAGCCCAAGTCCCCTCACTCTGAAGTCACTTTCATAAGCACCGCTAACAATGTTAGGCTTGACAGCCCCGATCTGAAGTGTTAGCAGCTAGCG
>Ga0209702_10002750_pt1 | contig 29648 bp, 22 predicted proteins | sample FRY01_FD_187210 | JGI IMG/M metagenome (GOLD analysis project Ga0209702, IMG submission 187210) | Freshwater microbial communities from Lake Fryxell liftoff mats and glacier meltwater in Antarctica - FRY-01 (SPAdes) (version 2) | ecosystem: Environmental > Aquatic > Freshwater > Ice > Glacier... | reverse complement strand
TCATGCATGGCTTCGCCGGGCAACTCGACCTTCGCAAACTCAGCGGCCTGCGCCGATTGCCGGGCTGGCGCATTGTCTGTTGGACGATGTTCATCGGTTGCCTCTGGCTCGCCGCATTCCCATTCACCGCCGCCTTCTATTCCAAAGATGCCATTCTTCTGCAAGCTCTCTCGAGCGCGCGCGCCGACTTCCGATTCCTAGGATGGATCGGCCTCTTCACTGCTGCGCTCACTGCGTACTACTCATTTCGAGTTTGGTTTCGAGTGTGTGCAGGCCCAACGCACTTCGAGGCTGGCGCGGAAGGGCATGACGAGCATGATGAGCATGATGCGCATGACCAGCAACCCGCTCACGCATCAACATCCAAAGCCGCCGCTTTCCATCCCCACGCACCGCGCTGGGCAATCAAGGGCGTGCTGATCATTCTTGCCATCGGTGCCCTCGTCGTTGGAGTTCCGGCATACAAACATGTCTTTGGGCACGAAGACAATTGGGCTCAACAGATGATCGCGCACTCCAGCGCTTATCAAGGCGCAGGAATCGAAATCGCATCAGCGCAGCATGCCGATCACGACCAACATCACGCAACCGTCCTTGGCATGGATGCGCATACTGGGCTTGCGGTGGTCGGTTCATTCGCATCGATCGGCGGCATTCTTCTCGCGTGGTATCTGCATCTTTTCTCGCGCAAGAGCGCCGATCAACTGCGTGCGGCCCTGCTGCGCCGCTGGTGGATTCGCTGGCTTCCAAAGAGCATGGAGAACAAGTGGTATGTCGACGAGATCTATCACGGACTCTTCCGTCTGCCCATGTGGATCGGCGCGCAGGTTCTCAACTTTGGCGATCGCCATTTCCTCGACGGTGTCCTCGTTGATGGCATCGCCAAACTTCCAGTCGCGCTGGGCAAAGTCTTTCGTCCGCTCTACAGCGGCGCACTCCAGGGCTATGCCGTCACGATGGCAGGCGGAATCGCATTGGTCGTCGCGTGGGCAACATGGGTTTGGATGAAGGGATTCAACTGACATGCTTTTGATTTTGATTTGGATCAGTATTCTCTTTCCTCTCGCTGCGGCGATCTTGATCGCATGCGGACCAGCCAAGATGGCGCGCTGGATCGCCTTCGCAGCCACGATGGTTTCGCTCGCCGCACTTTCCATCTTCGCATGGCAATTCCCAGCGTGGCATTCTGCCGAGTACTCTGCCGAGCACTTTCCCAGCGTTGCCGGTCCCACATGGATTCAAGCGGCTGGCATCTCGTTCTCAGTTGGCTTCGACACAGTTTCGCTCTTGCTAGCACTGCTCACGGCGTTTCTCATGCCGCTATGCATCGTTGGTTCATTCAGCGCCATCACTGCGCGTGTCAAGGAGTATTACGGTTGGTTCCTCGTTCTTGGCGCATCGATCATTCTCGCCTTTGCCGCGCGGGATGCGATCCTGTTTTATATCGGCTATGAATTCACTCTCGTACCAATGACATTGATCATCGCCATCTACGGTGGCACCGAGCGCCGTGTCGCCGCAACCAAGATGTTTCTCTACACATTCCTGGGCTCGATGTTCATGCTCGCCGCGCTGCTCTATGTTGCGTGGGAAAATCGCTTGGTCGCAGGCGCGTGGAGTTTCGACATCGACACGCTCGTCAACGCAGGCACGCGACTTCCAAGCAGCACGCAGTACTGGCTCTTTGCAGCATTGATGATCGGATTCGCCGTCAAGGTTCCACTCTTCCCTCTACACACATGGTTGCCATTGGCGCATGACCAAGCGCCAACTGCTGGTTCGGTCATATTGGCCTCCGCCATGCTGAAATTGGGCACATATGGCAATTACCGATTCGCGCTTCCGATGGCCCCCGCTGGCGGCGTCGAGTTGATGAGTGTCGTTGCAATCCTTGCCATCATCGCGATCATTTATGCGTCGCTCATCTGTTGGGTGCAGACCGATGCGAAAAAACTCATCGCCTATTCATCCGTTGCGCATCTTGGACTCTGCATGCTTGGACTCTTCGCGCTCAATCCAGTTGGCGCGGAGGGCGCGGTTTTCTATATGGTCAATCACGGACTTTCCACAGGCGCGCTCTTTCTCTGCGTGGGAATGTTCTATGAGCGATACCACACCAAGGACACCGATGTTCTTGGTGGACTCGCCAAGCGCATGCCAGTCTGGGCGTGCTTCATGGTGCTCTTCACTTTGGCAAGCATTGGACTTCCAGGACTGAATGGCTTTGTCGGTGAATTCCTCTGCCTTGGCGGAACATTCATCGCCGAGCATGACGGTCAAACTGGCTACCCCGGATTGCTGGGACCGTGGTACGCAATCGTCGCCGGACTTGGACTCATCTTCGCTGCGATGTATCTGCTGATTCTGCTGGGCAAGATCGTGTGGGGTCCGCTGCGCGAACCGCACGATGATGCGACTCATCGCCACGAGCAGCCAACGAAAAGTTTGCCCCGCGACCTGTGCTTCCGCGAGATCGCCATCTTGACTCCACTGGCCGTGGCGTGCATTTGGCTTGGATTACAGCCTAAACCGATGCTCGATGCCATCGCGCCCTGCGCCAAACGCATGCTGGTGAAGTATCCCAAAGAAGTGGAGCGATATCTGGCGCAATCGACGCATGCTTTATCTGACAACACGCCCGACAACACGACCAAGGATCCCAGCGGAAAATGATTGACGCAATCTCCCCACGCCTGCTGCTCCTTGCGCCGGAGATGATCCTGTTTGTCGCGGCGGTGGTCGTCGCCATCTTGGGATTGTCGAAGAATCACGCCGTTCGCGCCTCGTTGCCATTCGTGACCTGCACCGCGTTGATCGCGTCCATCGTTGTCGTGCCGTTCTCGTGGACAAGCGAGAATGCACAGACCGCCAACCTGCTTCTGCCGATGCTCGGTCACTTTGTAAAACCGCTGCTCGCTGGAGTCGGAGTTCTCTTAGTGCTGCTGTCGGTTGGTGCAGTCGACCGTCAAATGGAAGAAGCACTCGGTCGAGGCCGAACTGCCTTTGACCCCCAGCGCGTGGTGCGCGGCGAGTATTACGCATTCTTCTTGCTGAGCGTGATGGGAGCGATGTTGCTCTGCAATGCGCAAGATTTGATCTGGCTCTTCTTAGCAATCGAACTGGTTTCATTGCCGACATACATCATGGTCGCCATCGGCGGCGCGGGCGGTCGCAACCACGAAGCAGCCGTCAAATATTTCTTCCTCGGCGCGATGAGCACCGCCGTCTTCCTCTATGGATTTGCGCTGCTGTATGGCTCGACTGGTTCGCTGGAATTCATCGCAATCCGTGACGCTTTGGCTGCGCAAGCTGCGGGCAGCGGCATCGACTCGCTGGCCATGATTGGTTTAATCATGATCATTCTTGGATTCTGTTTCAAGATCACCGCGGTGCCAATGCATTTCTATGCACCTGATGTCTATGAAGGAGCGCCCACTCATGTCGCTGCGTTCTTAGCCTTCGTGCCCAAGACCGCTGGATTCACAGCGATGATCCTGATTCTCACCTGCGTCGGCTGGAGTGGTCATGCGCTCATCGATTCCGATGGCGTTCGGATTCCATACGACGGACTGCCGACTCCTATCGCGGCGATCTTGTGGATGATCGCGGTGTTGACGATGACCTTGGGCAACATCGGTGCGCTCTTGCAAAAGTCGGTCAAGCGCATTCTGGCATACAGCTCTGTTTCACACTCTGGATATCTCGTGCTTGGACTGATCGCAGGTTCGACTGGTGGCATCGAAGCGGTCTATTTTTATCTGCTTGCATATGGAGTCATGACGACTGCATCGTTTGCGGTGCTCTGTGCTTTGGAGCGGCGAGGCGAAGAAATCAATCTCTTCTCCGATTTATCAGGACTGCGCCAACGCCATCCAACGATGGCGTGGATGCTTGCGCTCTCCGCAGCCTCACTCGTCGGTTTGCCACCTTTCATCGGATTCTTTGGAAAGATTTACTTGTTTATCGCGGCATTCGAAGCCAATCAATTCACACTTGTCTTAGCCGCAGTGCTCAACAGTGCCATCAGCGGACTCTATTACTTGCGACTTGCGATTGTTCCACTGGTCGCGCCTCCATCGGCGCGCTCCGAAGAAATCGAGTTGGTTCCCAGTCGCTGGCCATTCATCGCCGCGGTGATCTGCGGCGTTGGAACGCTGCTCTTGCCAGTGGTGGCGAGCATCCTCGTCGACGAAGCACAGGCATCCTCGAAAGCTGCTGCAATTGTGAAGCCTGCTTCAGCGAATGAATCGCAGACGGGCGTGGTTGCAGCACGCAACGCCGATCCAGTCACGGCCCGTTAGTTCATGGCATTGTGTACAGCTTCCCCTGTGCATGCGATTGTTGTGGCTCATTGCTATCATCGGTTTTCTCGCGACCATAGCTCAACTGGATAGAGCACGAGCCTACGAAGCTCGGGGTTGCAGGTTCGAGTCCTGCTGGTCGCGCTTTTCTTTTTTTATGTTTGTTCATGTCAGTTCATGTCAGTTCACGCCGATGCATGCACGCTGAGGCGTTCAAGCCAAGGAGGCAGCGTGGCGACAAATCAAAATTTCGCAGCTGCATTTTCCCATATCGCCGATCTGCTGGAAATCACGGGAGCGAATGCCTTCAAGGTGAATGCATACCGCAAGGCTGCGAGATCGTGCGAAGGCGAGTCGCAGGATCTTGGGAAATTAGCAAGGGAATCGCCCCAGACATTGCGCGACATCGAGGGAATCGGCCAAAGCACGGCCGCCAAGATTGTGGAACTTGAAACCAGCGGATCCATCGGAGAACTTGAATCTCTGCGCACTCAGATTCCCCCGGGATTGCCCGAGCTGCTCACGCTGACGGGCGTTGGTCCCAAGTCCGTGCGCCTGCTGTGGGAATCTGCCAACATAACCAGTATCGCCGACTTGCAAGCGGCAATCGACAGCGGCGCGCTTGCGACCGTTGCTCGAATGGGTGCTAAGACGATCTCGAATCTCAAGGAAGCAGTCGCATCGCACATCGCCGCTGGAAACAGGCCGATGCGATATCGACTCGGGCAAGCGATACCAATTGCTGAGGAATTTCTAGCACGACTCGCCAGCGTCCATGGAACGATTCGCACTGCATGTGCGGGGAGTGCTCGTCGTGGCCGTGAAACAGTCGGAGATCTTGACCTTCTTGTTTCGTCAACGGATCCAGCTGCGGCAAAGGCCGCGTTTCTCAATTCCCCTGGTATTGATCGAGTGCTCGCACACGGCGACACGAAGTGCGCGGTGCAGTTGTCGATCGGTCTGCAAGTTGATGTGCGAATTGTCAGCGACGATGCATTCGGCGCCGCGCTGCTCTATTTCACCGGCAGCAAGGATCACAATGTCGCACTGCGCGAGCGCGCCATCGAGCGCGGCATGCGGCTCAATGAGTACGGACTCTTTCGCGTGCCCAGTGGATATGCAGAAGGCGCCGACTTGCCGTTGATCGCCGCCCAGAGCGAAGAGGCGATCTATCGCGCGCTGGAACTCCCATATTGGCCGCCAGAACTGCGCGAAATGAATAGCGGCGATTTGGCAACCGCTCCGCAACCACTGATTGAAGCGCACGACATCAAGGCGGAACTCCATGCCCACACCACCGAGAGCGACGGCGAGATGTCCATCATGGAATTGGCCGAGCTGGCCAAGTCGCGTGGATTTCACACCATCGCAGTCACCGACCACAGTCGCGCCAGCGCGCAAGCCAACGGGCTGACAGTGGAACGCCTTCTGCGGCATATCGATGCGATCCGTGAAGCAGAGGCCAAGCTTGGAGGCATTCGCATTCTCGCCGGAAGTGAAGTCGACATCATGGCTGACGGCCGACTTGATTACGACGACGACATATTGGAACAGCTAGATATTGTTGTGGCCAGTCCGCACACCGCGCTCAAGCAAGAACCCGCAGCGGCAACGGCGCGTTTGCTGTGCGCGATACGACATCCGCTGGTGCACATTGTCGGTCATCCCACTGGACGCATCATTCTTGGCCGTGATGGTCTTGCACCCGACATGGAATTGCTCTGCAGTGAGGCCAAGAAATGCGCAACTGCGCTGGAGATCAACTGTCACTGGTCGCGGCTGGATCTTCGCGATCTGCATGTTCGCACCGCCGTCCATGCGGGTTGCATGATCGCCATCGACTGCGATATTCACTCCCCGCCCGATGCAAACAATCTGCGATATGGAATCGCCACTGCGCGCCGTGGTGGTCTCGGCGCCGAACAGTGTGTCAACGCGTGGTCGGCGGCCACACTGCACACATGGCTTCAAAGCAAGCGAAATTCCAGTAATGGATAAAACTGAGGCGGCCGTACGCTAGGATCGAAGTTCGATGTTTGAATCATTGACCGACAGTCTCTCGGGAGCCCTCCGCAATCTCACTGGTCGTGGTCGCATTAGCGAATCGAATGTTCGCGATGCGATGAGCACCATCGAGACGGCACTGCTCGATGCCGATGTCAACCGCGAAGTCGTGAAGATGTTCTGCGCCGATGTTCTCGCCGAAGCCCTCGGAACGGAAGTCATTCGCAGTCTTCGTCCAGACGAGCAGATGATCGGCATCGTCCACAAGAAACTCGTGGAGCTGATGGGGACCACCGCATCGCGGATCTCGTTTGTCCAACCCGGTCCAACCGTGCTCATGTTGTGCGGTTTGCAAGGCGCAGGGAAAACCACAACTTGCGGAAAGCTTGCCGCATCGATTGGCCGCAGTGGCAAGAGCGTGCTTGTCGCGGCCTGCGATTTGCAACGACCAGCCGCTGTGGACCAACTTCGTGTCGTGATCGAAACCGCAGCCGGCGCCGCGGGCGGCAGCAGAATCGCTTTCTACGGCGAACCTGATCAATGCGCCGATGCGCAAGGTGCGAAGCCCGGTAACGCCGTCGCGGTTGCTCAGCGAGCGCTCCGCAAAGCTCAAGCCGAACACTTTGATGTGCTCATCGTCGATACGGCTGGTCGTCTGCATATCGACGACAGTTTGATGCGTGAACTTCAAGCCATCGACAGCGCAATCGAAGCCCACGAGATTCTCTTGGTCGTCGATGCGATGACTGGTCAAGATGCGGTCAACAGTGCCAAAGCATTCCATCAGAAGTTGACCGTGGATGGCGTGATTCTCACCAAGATGGATTCCGACACACGCGGTGGCGCGGCGCTCTCGGTGCGCCATGTCACGGGTGCGCCCATTAAGTTCGTTGGAGTCAGTGAACGCTGGGATGGACTCGATGAATTCGATCCGTCGCGCATGGCTGGACGCATTCTGGGAATGGGCGATGTGGTCTCGCTCGTTGAGAAGGCTCAAGGCCAAGTTGATGAGAAAGAGGCCGAGCAACTCGCGCACAAGATGGCGCGCGGGCAACTGACGATGGACGATTTCCTCTCGCAATTGAAGTCGATTCGTCGGATGGGTCCGCTGAAGCAACTGCTGGGCCTTCTTCCCGGAGTTGGGTCAATGATGAAAGACATCGATATCGATGAAAAACAATTCGACCGCATCGAGGGAATGATTCGCTCGATGACCAAGAAGGAGCGCGAACAACCAACGCTCATCGATCGCAGTCGCAGCAAGCGCATCGCCAGCGGCAGCGGGACAAACCCAGTCGAAGTCGGTCGCTTGACCAAACAATTCGAGATGATGCAGAAGATGATGAAGCAAATGAGCGGCGGCGGCATGACAGGCAAGACGGGCATGAAGAGCATGGCAAACAAGATGACCGCACTGCGCGAGATGGGCGCGATGGCATCAAACGGCGGTTTGCCAGGCGGTGGCATGGGCAAGCCAGACGCTGCCAAGAGTCGATTCAAGCAACGACCACGCCGGTGATCGCAGTGGCTCACTAGCCTTGATTGTCAAGCATTACAGCCGAACAAAAGCAGCAGGCAAACGCGATCGAGCTAACCGCGATTCAGCGGCAACGGATCGGAAGAATCCCCCGCCGCCCAACTGCGCAGAGATGGCATGACGGTTTCGCGAATGGCAATCTTGACGCACGCTGCGACGGGAATCGCCAAGAGCATTCCATAGAGTCCAGCGACACTCCATCCAGCAAGAACCGCCACAAAGATCGTGACAGGTCCCAGGTTGGTCGCTCGCCCTGCGAAAATTGGAGTCAGAATGTAACCCTCGATCGACTGCACGACGACAAAGACGAGCGTCGGTCCACCGATAATCCAGTACCACGCCATCCTGTAGCTTGCATCGGCATCAAGCTGTGTCGTGGCGAGCAGTCCAATCGCCGGAATGACAACCACAATTCCAAGATATGGCACGATGGACAAGATTCCAGCAAGCACCCCAAGTGTCAGTGCGTATGGAACTCCGTTGATGGTCCAGCCGATTGCAAACATCACGCCCATCGCGGCAGCAATAAGAATTCGTCCACGCACAAAGCCTGCGACGGCGGCATCCATCTCGGAGGCGAGACGAAAAATCTTTTCTTTGCGCGTCTTGGGAATCAATTCGCCAATGATCGCGATCGCCGACGGAAATGAACTGCTGAAAAACCAAAAGTAAAACGGAATCAGGACCGCAGCGAAGAGCAGGCTGGAAAAATCAAGCAACTTAAAAAAGGCTGAATATGCGGCGGGATTGACCAGCACTTTGGCGATCGACGCAGTCTTGTCATCTGTGGATTCGGTTTGTTGCGGTCTATGCGCAGATGGCGCGGATGGCGCGGATGGCGCAGATGGCGCAGATGGCGCGGCGGTCTCGGCGACGACGACGGGTGGATCCGAAGCGGTCGTTGCGGGCGCGGCTGCGAGTGGCGCTGTGGTTAGCGCTGCACCACCCATCCAACTGCGCCAGCGCACCACTTCCTGGCGATACTCCCCTGGCAATACTTCTTCGACTCGGTTGATCCAAAGATCAAAGCGTCCAGATCTAAAATTATCAACGAAATCTGTCGACTGACGAATGATGGTGGGAACAAAGACAAATCCAGCAATCGCCAACAGCAGACCACATAGTGCGAGAATCGAACTCACGGCCACCTGTCGAGAAAATCTCGTCACGCGACAAAACCAAACAACAAGCGGCTCAACCAGATATGCCAGAGCAAATGCAAGCAGCAGCGGAACGGTCACAAACCGCAGCGCATATCCCGCCCAAATCACGCCCACAATCACCGCGATCACTAGAACATCACGCAGTGCCTGCACCTGCCATATATGAAGCCCTGCGAGTTTGGACTGCTCCGAGTCTTTCGGCGGCAGGACATTCGGTTGCGGCGTGTTGCTCGTATCGAGACTCATCGTCTAGCTATTGGTTCCGATGATGTGTTTTCGCATTCGGTCTTGCGAAAAGACCTCGGCAAAGTCATAGACGGACCGGAAATCTTCAATCGAATCATTGGGAGACTTGCGAAAAAATCCCAGCTCAATCAACGCGAACACGATGCGCCCAAAGTCGTCCGTCCGCTGAACATTCCAGCGATTGAGCACCACTGGAGCCATCATGCCATACTGATCAATTGCGAAGTCTGCGAGTCCCATGCAGAGCTGTTGGCCGCTGAGATGTTGATCGTCGCCAACCAAGGTGCTCGAATCGGGCGGTGACGACTTGGCCGTATGCCCAAATCCGGTCTGCACGAAGCGCAGAGCCTCGAGCGGGTATGGACCAGCCGCGGCTTTGATCGAGGCGAGGTCGGGTTCGCGTGACTCCTTGCTTGGCATGTCTCAAGTTTATCGGGGATTTGCCGCTAGGAATTGACATTCCAACGGATTTGCCAGCAGATTTTTCCGCGCAACCCTCACCAAATGGAACAACCCACCCGCTGCGTGCACGATGCGCCCTCGACGGCTGCCTTGCCTGCGGCCGTTTCGACGAAGTTTTCTGCCATCCCCCTGCGCACTTGACAAGCACACGCTACACTCGGCGCCATACACGGAGGTATCTACTATGAACGCATTGGAAGCGTCGTTTCGAACCACACTGCTAGGACTTGTTGTTTTCACCGGTGCTGGTTGCGTCCCACAAGAAAAATACAACGATCTTGATTTGGCTTATCGCTCGCAGCAACAACAGTTGTTGAAAACGCAAGCCGATCTTGAAACCACGCGCGCAAATGAATCGAGATTGAGATCTCAACTCGGGCAAGCTGCCGGAGATCTCGCAAGCCTCGAGGCATTTCGCCAGGGACAGAATGTCGATGTCGACAAACTGCTCGCTGATTACGAGGCACTTCTCAGAAAAGTTGGCAACATGACTGGCGGACCGCTGCCGGATGATGTCAACAGAGAGCTGATCGCACTCGCTGCGCAATATCCAGATATTCTGCAATTTGACGAGCGACGCGGCATGTTGCGCTTCGCGGCAGATTTCACCTTCGACCCTGGATCGGTCGCACTCAAGGCGAGCGCACTCTCGGCTCTGGCGCAACTTGCGCCCATTCTCAATTCAAGTGCGGCCAATGCGTTTGAAGTTGTTGTTGTCGGCCACACCGACAATGTTCCAATCCGTAAGTCAGCTGCGCAGCATCCAACCAACACACATCTCTCGGCACATCGCGCAATCGCTGTGCGCGATGCACTCAACAAAGATGGTGTTCAAGCGACGCGCTTTTTAGTAGCGGGCTATGGCGAGTTCCGACCCATCGTCGCAAACGGTGCGAACGGCGCCGCTCAAAATCGGCGAGTTGATATTTATTTGATGCCATACTTTGTCCCAACGACTGCGGCGCCATTGGCTGATGCAACTGCGGCACCAACTGCCGCACCAGTTGCCGCACCAGTTGCCGCACCAGCCAAAGCACCCACTGCCGACGACGAGCCCACGAAGTAGACCAAAGACTTCTGGACAGCCAGAAGCTCGGTCGTTCATGATCATGAGTGGTCATGAATGAAGGTCCCAAACCCGCAGATCTATGCGGGTTTTTTGGTTTGGCACGGGCCAGTCAATCCAAACCCTGCCCGCCAATCTGCCCGAACCACGAAAACTTGGATATTTACAAAATATTACTGGCATTCTTCTGATCTTGGAGTAGATTTACTTTGTTGATCCCTACCCGCCCAGTGTGTTATCTCTCAAATTCGATGTTCTTTGGAGAAAAAAAATGACAAACCGAACGATTCGGCAGTTCACCAAACTTTGTGCGCTTTCCTTCACGGTCGCTCTTGGCTCGGATGGCTCGGTTGCCTTGGCAGTCGACCCCGTCATCAACGAGATTCGAGTCGGCATGCCAGGCCTCGACCTCAGCGAATACATCGAGATCGTGGGCACCCCAGGTGCAGCGCTCGACGGACTCACCTTGATCGTGATCGGCGACGATGACGCAGCAGCTCCGCCCTCTCAGAACGGAACGATTGAAGCAGTCGTGGCACTCTCTGGAAATTTCTCCTCCACTGGTTTCTTCTTGGTCGCTGAATCAACATTTGCACTTCCAGCAACGCCAAACCAAATAGCCATTCTCAACTTTGAAGATCCAGACAATGTCACCTTCCTCTTGGTCAGCGGTTTCACGGGAACCAACGGTCAAGATTTGGACACCAACAACGACGGAACACTGGACATTCTGCCATGGACCGCGATCATCAGTTCAGTCGCGCTCGTTCAGAATGCAACTCCAAACGGTAAGACAGCTGACTTTGTCTACTCGGCCACGAAGGTTGGTCCAGACGGTGCGTCGAGCCCTTCGCAAGTTTGGCGCTGCGCTGACAGCCAGGCATGGATGATTGGTTCATCCGATATCGCTGCGGGAACCGACACGCCTGGCGCAGCGAATCCAACCTGTGGTGGTGCAGTTGCAATCAGAATTTCGGAACTTCGACTCGATCAACCCGGCAACGATGACGACGAGTATTTCGAACTTCAAGGACCAGCAGGGTTCGACATGAATGGATACACATTCCTCGCCATCGGCGACAACAACACCGCTGGTGCGGTTGACTTGAATGGTTCGATCGAGAGCATCACTCCGCTTGATGGCGCGATCATCCCTGCCTCTGGATATCTGTTGGTGGCCAAGGCGACCATGACGATTGCGGTTCCAGACTTCATTGTTGCAGCGACTGCGATGAACTTTGAGAACAGCGACAATGTCACCTTTATGCTCGTGACTGGCTTCACTGGTTTGCTCAATGATGATGTTGACACCGACAACGACTGCACTCTCAATGCGACCCTGCCATGGAGTTCCGTGATCGACTCCGTCGCACTCGTTGGTATGGATTTGACTTGTGCTTACTCAACGGCCGTCGTTGGACCAGATACGAGCTTTACAACCGCGCACGCCTACCGCTGTTTCCCCGAAGAAACATGGAGCATCGGCGCATTCAACCACCTTGCTGGTGGCGATACGCCTGGCTCGCAAAACCGCGCATGCTCCGCTGGCCCCGTCCTGGAGTGCGGCGAAGCGAGTGCTGGACTCTGCAGCGTCATCCACTCAAATCCCTATTGCTCTGATTCGGTGTGTTGCACTTTGATTTGCTCCACACAGCCGACTTGTTGCTCCGTCTCGTGGGATGCCGCGTGTGTCGCAGCGGCCGCGACGAGTTGCGGTCAAACTGGAACCGCCTCATGTGACAGAGCCATTGTGTCCTTCAGCGAAATACGCATCGACCAACCTAGCACCGACACCGACGAATGGGTGGAATTGAGAGGAACGGCCGGAACCAGCATGGCCGACATGACGATCATTGTCATTGGCGACGGTGCAGCGACTGCCGGGAGTGGAGTCATTGAGGCGATCGTCTCGCTCGCGGGGCAAACCATGCCGTCGAGCGGTCGATTCGCGATCTCCGAAGCCACATTCACCCAAGGCATTGCAAATATCGATCTTGTGCTGCCGGAAGCGAATCCTTTGAATTTCGAGAACGGCGACAATGTGACCTTTATGCTGGTGCAAGGATTCACTGGCGTCAACGCGCAGGATTGCGATTCCAACGATGACGGCGTATTCGATGCGGTTGTTCCATGGACATCAGTGCTCGACACGATCGCATTGATCAAGACCACAACGCTTCCACCAGTGGGAACTGAGTGGTACTACGGGCCAAATCGAATTGGACCAGACGGCACATTCGTCCCCGGACATATTTGGCGCTGTGAAGACACTGGATGCTGGAATATCGGTCTGTTTGACATTGTTGCCGCTCATGACGACACGCCGGGCATGCCCAATGCCAACTGTGGATTGCCATGCGCTGGAGATCTCAATCTTGACGGCGCAGTCGATGCTCAAGATCTCTCGGCAGTGCTGGCCAATTGGAACGGCTCTGGCGAGGGCGATGTGAACCAAGACGGCCTTGTTGACGGCCTGGACTTGGCAGCCATTCTGGCAAATTGGGGTCCCTGCTCCTGAACCTTCGACAGACACCGCCCGTGTATCTGTTTGCTACCTTATTGGTGTGAGTGTTGTATTCAACGGATTGTCGCGATTCGGTTGGCTGATCTTTGATTCAGTCAACGAATTCGGAGCGTTCATCCTGTTTGTTTGGGATGTCATTGTTCGCTTCGTTACAAATCCGCTGAAGTGCTTGCGATGGTCCCTCTTGGCACCACAACTTTATTTGGTTGGATTCGCCAGCATCCCAGTTGTTGCAATCACTGGGGGGTTCGTCGGGATGATCTTGGCATTGGAAGGCTATGAACAGTTCGCCGCCTTTGGACAAGAATCCAAGCTGGGGGCCCTCATCAACATTTCAGTCACCAAACAGATCGGACCAGTCCTCGCCGCAATCATGGTTGCTGGTCGGGTCGGTGGCGCACTCGCAGCGGAATTGGGAACCATGGCAGTGACAGAACAACTCGATGCGATGAGAACGATGGATGCCGATCCACTGCGCATACTTGTCGTTCCTCGGGTTGTTGCGTGCATCATCATGACCCCGCTGTTGACGATCTATTCCGACTTGCTTGGATCGCTCGGTGCGTGGTTCATCACCGTGAAACTGCAAGGAGTTTCCAACACTGACTATTGGTTTTTCACAGCGCAGTGGCTGGACTGGTGGTCTCCAACTTCGGGGTTACTGAAGGCCGTTGCATTCGGCGCTGCGATTGGCTTCATCGCCTGCTACAAAGGTTTCACCTGTTCTGCTGGTGCAACTGGCGTTGGACGGGCTACGACAAGTGCGTTCGTTTCGAGTTTCTTGGCCATCATCGTCATCAATCTCGTGCTCGCTCGATTCTTCGCAAGCTTGTCCGAAGTTATTACCGATCGCCCGTCTGGGGTTCTGTGATGCTGCTGTGCTGCGGCCTTGTCGTTGCACTCGCCGCTGCACTTCCTGCACCGTTCACTGACCAATCGATTGCTCAAACAACTCCGGCGCCTGCGCCCGATGGTCGTCCTCCCACTGGCCCATTGCAGCGGACTGATTCGCGCCTCTGGGAAATTTCTCTCTCGATTGATATTCCATCATTCCACAAAGATGACAACATTGCAGAAGCCATCATTGTTCCAGTATCGATTCTCGACACATGGTGGCGAGTAGATCCACGCTCATTTCGTGCGCAGATGAGTGTTGACATGGTGCCCGTGCCCGAGGCGTTGACAACCCTGGTGGTCAACCAAAGTCGCAAGGGAGATTCGCAAGCGGAAATTTCGGTGCCCAATTTCGTCGAGAACCAGATGCGCGCAACTTTGACTTGGACCGTCGAGACCTGGTCGTGCTTGCTTGACGAGGATGCGGCGGCAGCGATTGATTGGAAATCTGGTTGGCCAGAGGAGGTTCGCAGGTGGATTGAACCCAGTCCAGGGCTCGATCCGCGCGAGCCCCAGATTCAGCAGTTGCGCCAGCGTGTTGTGCAATCGCTTTCCAGCACTGCTCCGCCGTTGTATGTCGCAAAAGAGGCGGTAAGGACGGCCAGTCGTGCGCTGCGCAGTGGAGATCATCAAGAGGGAAATCCATTTGGGATTCAAACGCGTGGAATTGAAGTGCGCGGATGCACTCTCGCGCTGCAGTCACAAGTGGGAAGTGAATCGGATGTCGTGTGTATCACGGTCGCGCTGCTGCGCTCGCTGGGATTTCCAGCTCGGCCAGTCATCGGACTGGTCGATGGCAAGGGACGGCCAGGTGCTGGGACGGCATCGAAGGATTTGACAATGTGGGGCGAGGTCTATCTGCCGAGGTGCGGATGGGTGCCATTTGATAGCGACCGTGTTCGCGGAAGTGTCTCACCGACAAGCAGAATGGATCAACGATGGAATGGATTTGGAACGGACAAAGATTTCAACCAAAGAGTGCCGATCACGCACGAGTTTACGATCTACCAGCCCAAGGCAGCCGATGGTTTGAGGGTTGCTTCCTATGCCGCGCTCTGTCGGTTGAAGACCAAACTGAATGATCCAGTGCAAGGGCCGACCGACATGCTGATCCAAACAAACTTGATCAGCCGCGGCCGCGGGCAAAAATAATCGCGTCGTTGGTGCGCGGCTATGTTGCACGCAGTGTCAATGCCTCGAGTCGAGTGGCAATCACATGCGTGCAATCGTTGCGCTGCTGAATCGTGCCGTGAACGATCATGACAGACGCGCTTCGTGCGACTGTTCGATCGCGCTGCCAAATTTTCTGGCGAACAATCACATTCATTGAACCCGTTTCATCCTCGAGCGTGATGTTGACTCCGCCCATCGCCATCATCGAACGCCATCCACTCATGCACCACCCCCAATGTCAGTTCGAGCTCGTTGGCTTTGTCTATCGCATCGTCGCACCGCAGCGGCAGAACTCACATCCGCCCTCTCGTGCGCGTTCAGTTAGCGCGGAAATTCAACGGGATTGAATGAGATCTCGCGAGATGCTTGCGACTCCGGTGCATCCAGCGAGTGCCATCGAGCGATCAAAGTCGCTCGCCAGGATTTCGATTACTCGGCGCACTCCAGCTTCGCCCGCAGTCGAAAGCCCCCACAAAATCGGCCGACCAATTTGCACGGCCGTCGCGCCGAGCGCCAGCGCCCGCAATATGTCGACTCCCCGGCGTATGCCTCCATCGACGATGACCGGCACGCGACTTGCCACGGCCTGTGTAATGTGCGGCAACGCCTCAGCCGTCGCGGGCGCTCCGTCTAATTGACGACCACCGTGATTGCTGACGACAATTCCACGCACACCTGCACGCACCGCCGTCACAGCATCATCCGCTCTGCAAACTCCCTTGAGCATCACTGGAAATTTCGTCAATGAACAGAGCCATTCAAGATCCTTCCAAGTGATGTTGTCGCTGATGGTCCACCCAAGAATCTGGCTGATGCCAACTCCCGCGCCCGCCGCCGACGCGCTTTGACCTGAGCGGCGAAGATTGACAACATCCACGCCGCTGGGCAATTGAAAACCGCTGCGCATCTCGCGCTCACGCAATCCCCACACTGGAGCATCAACGGTCAATTGAAATCCAACGCATCCCGCGCGCTCGGCACGCTGCACGAGTTCCCGCACGAAGCCGCGGTCTTGACTGATGTAAATCTGCATCAGAATTGGAGAAGTCGCTGCAGCGCATATTTCCTCGATGGAAGTGGACGCAAGACTGCTCACCACCATCGGAATTCCAGCCGCGCCGCACGCGCGAACGGTCGCCAATTCTGCATCAGGATGGCCCAATTTGTGCAAAGCCGTCGGCGCAGCGAGAAGCGGCGTCGGCAGTGCAATATCCATCAGCGTCGTCGCCGTCGATCTGTGTGAGACATCGACCATGACGCGATACCAAATCGAGATCGCCTCCCATGCGCTGCGATTGTGCGCGAGCGTTCGCTCGTCTCCCGCTCCTCCGGCGAAATAGGCGTATGCCATCTCGGACAGGCTTGCTCGAGCAGTCGCTTCGAACTCATCGATGGTGTACATCCGCGCGAGTTGCTCAGCCGAAAGTGTGCGCCGATCGCCGCTTGCATGGTCACAACTTGCTTTGTCGCTACTGGCTTTGTCGCTACTGGCTTTACCGCTCATTTCTTTCTCGCTCATTGACCGCGCAGGATAGTCCGCGTCGTCAGGTGTGATGCGTCTCATTCCAAGCTCCCCTGTTTCGTCGTTGACGAGCCACCAATATCTCGCGCACCACGATGAGTGCAACGACTGGTATCCACAGCACCATCCACGGCAACCACACTCGCCACTTCGGCGGCGGCGGATGCACCGTCACTTGAAATGTTCCTCCGTCGGCTTTCTCTTGGCCGATGGCAATACTCACCTGCCAAAGACCCGGCGAACCCAACTGCAATGCGCATGCACGCAGCAGTCGATTGCCAGTCGTCGACTCTCCCATTTGCGTTTGGCTCAACGCACCATTTGGTCCATCTGCGCGCACATGCACTGGCACATCCAATTGCGGTTGACCATCACGCGTCAGCAACATCGAGAGATCAATCTCGCCAGCACTCGGCGCAATCGGCGTGATGAAGACCGTTGCCTCATACGCGCCATACCGCCCACGATCGATCACCGCACCGCCGTCCGCACGCGCCCACGCCGCACCAGAAAGCACGCACGCACATGCGATCAACTGCGAAGCGCTGCGCATTTTTTTCAGCGCGTTCATAGTGTCGATGTGCCCCGCATCTGCATGGGCTGCAGGACGATCCAAACTCCCAAGACCCACAGCGCTACGGCGATCATCCACCACGGCAACGCCGCACCGAGCGCACGCCCCAACCGCTCAGCCGATCGACCGCGCCACACCATCCAACCAGAAACGACCAGTCCAAGTTGCAGAACAATGAGTTCAACCGGCATCAACCACGGTGGCGTTGGCAGGCAACATGATTGCGCCCACTGCGGTTCTCCAAACCACGCAAAGCCCAGATCGTTCAGCGCGCGTTGCATCACTGGAATCGCCGTGGAAGCACCCGTCGCAAAGTGAAAGAACCAGTGCACGCACCACATCGACGCTCCAAGTGGCACGAGTGCACTCGCACCCATACAAAATGATTCGCGCCACGGACGATTCGATGCGCCAGCGGAAATCGCAGCGCACACCGCCAGCACCAGCGCAGGAATGATCAAGATGGACGTTGAAGTCAATGCAGCCTCGACCAACACAGTGGACTGCAGCGCCAGATGCGCGCTGAGATCGTCAGCAAGATTCAGCCACCACTCGGTCATGCCAGCTGCATTTGCAAATGCGCCAAAGACCATCACCATCAGCAGCACTGCGACATCAAATCGAGATGCGATTCGACCAATCGATGAACCCCATCGGCGCTCGGCGAGTGCGACGCTTGGTGTCTGCGTGAGAATGCCGACATTTTGATGCGGGCACGAATCAACACAGTCGAGGCAGAATGTGCAGTCGAGATTTCCGCGCTTGACTGGCTGAAAGAGTTCCAGTTCGCATCCAGGCACCGTGATCGCGATCCGCAGCGGAACGATCGCCGACCTGCTCTGGCCAGCTTTCGAACCATTGATGCATTCGTGTCCAACACAAGTCGTGCATATATCGGGATTGCGCACTGAAACCGAGAGTGGCGAAACCAAACTCTGCGTCATATGAAACTGCCCAATCGGACAGACATACTTGCAGAAACTTCCGCCCTGAAAAAGTCCATCGACGATCAAGATGGCCGCGAAGTATCCAACCATGATGCACGCCGTCGCCCACGGGCTGGACCACAGATCAAACGCTTCGTAACTGATCAACCACAGAGCCACCATTGCGACGGCGATCCACTTCGATCGCAGCGCATTTGGCCAGCGAAAGCGCGGCCGCCACCAGCGCCGCAGCAGATTGCGCGACGCGATCAGCGGACACGACATGCACAGAAAATTTCCGCCAAACAGGAGTCCAACAACAACCACACCGCGCCAATGCGTCCATGGAAGTGTGCCCGCCAAATTGGACGGCGCATCCGCTGGACCCAGAAAGCCATCGATGATCACGATGGTCGCCGCCGCAACGAATATCCAGCGAATCATGCCGCGCATATAGCGTCGGCGCAGAACCCAACCAATCATCGGCGTGCGCAGTAAATCAAAGCGTGCACGGTGATGAACGACATTGCTGCCTTTCACGCTCGCAACGAATGGTTTCGTGCGCACAACCTTGAGCGCCCGAAGAATCAAATAGATCGCCACGGGCAACATCACAACCTGCCCCGCTGTCCACATGAACGCACCTGCCGCACGCTGATCGCGCAGTGCGTCCCAACCGAGCGCCGGCGCTGTGGCGAGATAACTGGAATACAGCACCGAATCCGAAAATGTCACGATGGCGGAAAAGATGGTGTTCTGAACATCCGCCGCGAGCAAATACACCACCAAAGCCGCATCAGGCAAGCGCGCATGCCACGGCCACGGCGCGATGATCTGCCACCAGAAGAGCATTGCTCCAACGAGAAACGATGCATGCTCGACGCGGTGCACAAAACTTGATTCAAGCGCCGCGCCATAGAAGGGCGGATAGTGCCAAACCCAATTCACCACTGCGAAGGCGAGCCATCCCGTCGCGGGATGCAAGAGCACTCGCAGAAAATGTTTGAGCGCAGGACTCGCGATGAATGGTCCAAGCGCTTGCTTGCGCACCGCTCGCGGCAAACCGCGCAGCATCGGAATTCCAGGCGCCCCCAGCAGAATCAGCGGCGCGGCGACCATGATCAACAGCCAATGCTGCACCATGTGAACCCACAGCAACATGTGAGCAATCGAATCAATCGGCGAAGCGAGCGCCAGAAACAGCACCACCATTCCCGCCGCGAAACACCGTGGCCGCCAACTTGGAAATCCTCGAGTGCGACCAACAAGTCCGCGGATGCCCCGTGCATAGAGCAGCGATGCGCACGCAATCCCCACGATCAACCAAGGGTCGAAATTCCAGCTCTTCAGAATGGCTGCGGCCGTACTCAGCGCGTCAATGCTCCATCTGTCGCGGCGTTTACTAAACCACTCGACGAATCCACTTCAACGCCCACGCTGCTAATCGGAAGCGGCAGCTGGGCGCCAGGAATCGTCGCGTCGCTCACATTCGACGGCCGAAGCGTGCCCAGAAACGCAATCAGCGCCGACATTTGCGCGCTGTTGAGATTCTTGCCATACGCCGGCATATTGCCGCCGCCCTGCTGAACTTGGCGCGTCATCTGATCCGCTGTCATGCGAGTTGCGATCTCGTCGAGTGCCGGTCCTCGCTGACCGCCCATGCCATCGAGCTCGTGGCAATTGCGGCACTGCACAAATTGAAAGATCACTGCGCCCTGCATTTGCAGTGGTGTGCGCCCCTGCACAAATTGCGCTGGAGTTGGCAGCGCGGACCATGCATTCATCACTGGAGACCATGGGCTAGTCACGCCTTCCCAAGTCAACGCGGCGATCGCCATCACCACAAAGCCCGCGAGCAACATCATGCCAGGTCGACGACTCGGTGTGCGTTCGCCCGAGTTCGACATGAATGGAACGGCGACAAGAATCAGTATCCCCACCACAGGCGCCACCAACATGATCGCTGTTTCAGACGCGGGTGGAAGCAAACTCACCGCACCAAAGATCCACATGAACGGATAGTCCGGTCGCGGATTCGTGTTGATCAGCGTTGGATCTGGCATTCCACCCGGACCAAATGGACCGTAACACGCTGCGAGCAGCACGATCGCAATCAGGCAGACTCCGCAGAAAACCATATCGCGCTGCGCCGCATCTGGAAAGAATCGCACGCCATCCTTGTCCATACGCTCTTCAAATTCCTTGCGATATGTCGAGGGCACAACGATCGCGCCGGGCTTGGGCATTTCGCTGATGCCATTCTTCATAATGAGCGCCAAATGCACTCCGACAAGCGCAATAGCCGCGCCCGGCAGAATGAAAACATGCAGCGCATAGAAACGGTTGAGCGTCGCACCTGCGATGATCGGTCCACCAAGCATGAGTGCGCGCGCTTGATCGCCAAAGATTGGAATGCGGTCCGCAATTGCCGCGCCAATTCCAAGTCCCCAGTATGCATCCTGATCCCAGCGCATGACCTGTCCGGTGAATGCCAATCCCAAGACGGTCAACAGCAACAAGACCCCAGTGATCCAGTTCAGCTCGCGTGGATATTTGAATGATCCATGCATGAAAACCTGCAACATATGGATGACCATCATGACCACCATCGCATTGCTCGACCAACCGTGCAGGGCACGCAACATCCAACCCATCGGAACATCTTCATCGATGTAGCGCAAACTCTCCCACGCTTCAGCGGCGCTTGGCGCATACATCGTCCCCAGACAAACGCCGGTCACGATTTGAATCATGAAGAACATGAGCGTTGCGCTGCCGAAGACATACCACCACTTGGCACTGCGAGGCACATGGTGAAAAAGCAGCGGCGCTGAAAAGGCGATCACGCCAGTGCGCTCTTCGATCCACTGCACAGGCTGCTTCATCACGCTGACGATCTTCGCAATAGTCCCGCTGCTCATGCGGATTCTTCCAATCCTGGCAGTCGGCCTGCATCAATGTGAAGTTTGCCACCCTCCACTTTCCACTTGTATTCAAAGAGTCCACGCGGCGGCGGACCAGCCGCGCGAGATCCATCTTGGTAATAGACGCCACCGTGACAAGGGCACATGAAAAGTTTCGACTGCGCAAACCATCGCACTGGGCAACCAAGATGTGCGCAGTTGATTGCGAAGACTTGAAACTCACCCGATTTCACACAGCGAACCCAGCACGCCGTCTTGGCGGAATCGCCATCGGTCGGTTGTCGAATGGGATTGAGAAAAGTCGCAAAGCGTGTCTCGCCCGCTGGATATTGCCCAAGTTCGCCCAGTTCAACCCACGCGTTTCGATATCGACTGCGCGCCGGACCAATGATGTATCCAACAATGGGAATTGCCGCAAGAATGCCGCCAATTCCAAGCAGTCCAGTTCCCAACAGGAACATGAATCCGCGTCGAGCGTCTGGCGTGCGCGGCTTCGCGCCACCACCGCCACAATCGCATCCCGCACAACCCTTCGATGGACCGCTCGTCGTATCGCCAGTTGATTTTTCATAACTCATTCGCCATCGCTCGCATTCTTGGTCTTCGTTCTCGATGCCGCGATCCAACTCACGACATCCGCAACTTCCGTTGGGGTCAAACCATGTGGACGACTTCCCATCGCTTGATTCCACGCGGGACTTCCAAGCGCCGCGCGTCCATACACTACGGCGCTCCAGAGAGCTTGATCTGAAACAAGTTTCAGATACATCGGATCCATCACACTTCCGGCCGATCCATTGTTTCCGTGACACGCCGCGCACGCCGCCTCAAAGACGGCTTCGCCCGCGATCGAATTTCCAGCCACGACCGTGGCAGAGATTCCGCCCTCTCCGCCGGATTGACCTTTGCCAAAGAGCGTGCGCATACCTTTCACCAGTGCCTCGACCTCGGATGCGCTCAACGGTCCACCGTGTTCGCTCAGGTATGCGGGCATCGAAACACCTTGACCGTTTGAAATCGCTGCGGTGACCGATGCATCGGTTGCAACCTTCCAATAGCCAAGGTCGTCCAACGGTATCGCAGCTCCTTCGGCGCCGTGCGAATGGCAGCCGCGGCAATTCGTGTCAAATGTTGACTGCGTCCACGATGGCGAACCAACCACAACGGGCACCGCTTTCTTTGGCGCGCCCGGCATGCGGTCGCACCCAGCAAGCATCGCCGTGCCGACACAAACCATGCGTGCAATCACGCGCGTTGGAATCATTTCTTCCCACCTCGCTCGATGCGCAACCTCTGCGCGAGCGTCTGATTCACCATCGTCGAAACCATTCCTCGACGGCTCACCCACCAACCGCATGTGAAACCAAAAGCAACTTGACTGCCGATGAACCACGGCCATGAAATATATTTTTCCAGCGCAGGATTCACAATTCCAAGCGACGCCCACACCAGACCCGTGACCATCACTGGCACCAGAATTCCTCCGGCGAAAATTGGACGACTCGGCATCATCGGTAACGCCGTTGTGTACAGCGAACCGACCGCGACCGAAAGCGCCAGATGAATTCCAACTGCAAGTGCGAACCAACCAGCATGAAAAACTTCAAGCGTCGCCAAGTCCGCGCTGCCAACTCCGGGCACCAGCGAACCAGTCAGCAAGTTGATCGGCAACCACACGCTGCCATGTTCGACGATTCCCCATGCCGATGCGACGATCGCCATCGACACACCGCCGAGCAGTCCGCCGACAACTCCCGCGCGATACGGGTGAATGGCCGCTGGAAAACTTGGTCTTTCAACCTTCGGTCCCTCGCCAGCAACCGCATAATTTGGACTCGCCTTCTGCAAAAGTTCTGCGGGTATCGCCTCAAGTCGCTCGTCTGGAAAAATATCTCTGAACCAAATCACCAGTCCAAGAATCATGACGATCGCTCCGAACACCAGCACCCAGAGGTTGGTCACCAGTCCCGCGGCAAGTAGCGCCACACCCAGCGCAGTCACCACTGGTCCAGAAGTGGGCTCGGGCACTGCGCGGCTATAGGGCGGTTCATGCGGATCTGCTGCAGAGCGGTCGGTTCGTTGGTTGCTTTGGCTATCGCTCATCGTGGTCCTTCATTCATCAATCAACGACCGATCACATACACCGTTGTAAACACGACAATCCAAACCGCGTCGACGAAATGCCAATACCAACTGAGCATGTCGAAGGAATGTGCGTGACGCTTTCGCACCAAACCAAACGCACCGAGGATCAGCACAATGCTAAGCATCGTCAATCCAACGACAACATGCAAGAGATGCAATCCAACAAGTGAATAGAAAGTCGTGCCAAAAAGATTCGTGCCGATGTACAGCCCATCGTCCTGCATCAAACCCTTCCATTCCCACCCGGTTCCACCAACAAACCAGAGTCCAAGCACAATGGTCAATGCAAGCCAACGGCAGAATGCGCCGAAGTTTTCGCGCTCCAGAGCCTTGACCGACAACACAACCGTCACCGAACTCGAAAGTAGCGCAACCGTGTTGACAAGCACCAGTGGAAGTTCGATCACATCCTTGGGCTGTGGTCCTGTCGCGCTCTTGCCGATGTAAAACAAATACGCAACGACGAATGTGAGAAAGATGCAGCTCTCAACGGCGATCACGCAGATCATGCCAGCCTTGCCGCGCGATGGCCGCCAGATGGGTTGCTCGGATGCAACGACGCTCATATGTGCTCCTCGTGCCGAGAATCTGGATCGTGTGGATTGGCGACATCCCACAGCGGCCGTGCAGAACCGACGATTGGAATTTGATCGAAGTTCCACTCTGGCGGTGGACTTGTCGTCGACCACTCCAGCGTCCACGCATTCCAAGGATTGTTTCCAGCGATCTTCCCACGCCGGAGTCCATCGATGACAGTCCAAAGAAAGAGCGCGACGGCGACAACTTGAAAAATCACGCCGACCGATGAGAGCAGATTCCAAATCTCCAGTCCGCGATCAGGCTGATACGAATAGATCCGCCGCGGCATTCCCAAAATGCCCGAAATGTGCATGGGAAGGAAGGTCAAATTGAAGCCAGTGAACAGCAACCAGAAGAACCATTTCCCCTTGGTTTCACAGAGCATTCGCCCAGTGGCCTTGGGAAACCAATAGAAGATCGCGGCGAAAATTCCAAAGACCGTTCCGCCGAAGAGCACATAGTGGAAGTGAGCAACAACAAAGTAACTGTCCGAGAGTTGCCAATCCAATGGCACGACCGCCAACATCACGCCAGTCAAACCGCCGAAGGTGAACATGGCGATGAATCCTGTTGCGAAAAGCATCGGTGTCGCGAAGTGAATGCGACCTCCCACCATCGTTCCCATCCAAGTGAAAATCTTGATGCCGGTCGGCACTGCAATCAGAAAGGTCGTTGCCGAAAAGAACGCATTCAGTTCCGGCGACATGCCAATGGCAAACATGTGATGCGCCCAGACGCTCAGCGAGATAAAACCGATCGCCACCGTCGCGGCGACCATCAGTGAATAGCCAAAGATAATCTTGCGGCAAAAGACTGGAATGATCTCATTGAGAAAACCAAACGCCGGCAGCACCAAGATGTAGACCTCTGGATGACCGAAGAACCAGAAGAGATGTTGCCACAGCACTGCTGATCCGCCATTTTGGGTGTCGAAAAAATGCGCACCAAGAAAGCGATCCAAGAGCAACATGGCCTGCGCACCAGTCAACACCGGAATAGCGATGATGACCAGAATGCCCGTGACCAACATCATCCAGCACATCAGCGGCATGCGCATCAGTGACATGCCCGGGCAGCGCATGACCAGAATCGTCACCACCAAATTGATCGCGGTCGTGATGCTTCCAAAGCCGCTGACCATGATGCCCAGAATCCAATAGTCCGTCGAATTGCCCGGCGAGAATGTCTTGCTCGTCAGCGGTGCATACGCGAACCATCCAACATCTGGAGCCGCCGATGTTCCATAGAGTCCCTGCGCGCCGATGTATGAGTAATAGAGCAGTGCCGCACCAAAGACGAAGAGCCACAGACCAAATGCATTTAAGCGTGGAAAGGCCATGTCGCGCGCGCCAATCATCAGCGGAATGAGATAGTTCGCAGTACCCAGCAAAATCGGCATGCCCACGAGGAACACCATGGTGGTCCCATGCATCGTGAAGAGTTGATTGAATGTCGTCGGGTCGATGAACTTCCCAGCGGCTTGCGCAAGCTGAGCCCTCATCATGGCTGCCTCGATGCCGCCGATGACGAAGAAGAAGAGTCCAAAGGCGACATACATCATGCCCAGACGCTTGTGGTCGACTGACACCACCCATGAGTGAACGCGGGCGCCGAATGATCTGCGCACTTCATCAGCAGCGGAGGATGGGTGGTTGACGGATGTCATGGGGGGCGGATTACTTCAATGTCAAAAGGTATGCGACGATCGCATCGAGTTGTTCAGGTTCAAGTTTCAAGCTCGGCATATTGCAACCCATCTTCAGATTCTGTGGATCGTCGACCCATGATCGAAGTGTCTGCGGATTGAGCGGCGCGACGCCAGAGCCGATTGTCGTTCGACTCATCAGATGAGTCAGGTTTGGCCCAAACGATCCATCGCTGACGCCATTGATTGCGTGGCAATTCATGCACGCCAGATCGAGGAATTGCTGCTTGCCCGCAGCAACGGCGGGATCGTTCACTGGCGGAAGTTCCTGCGCGGCGCACCATGCATCAAACTCAGCCGGCTCGACCGCCGTCACGCGCAACAACATATTCGCATGCTGAGTACCGCAATACTCGGCGCACTGTCCTAGAAAAATCCCCGGCCGCTCTGCCGCAAACCAGAGATGATTGACATGGTTTGGAATGACATCCGTCTTGCCATTGAGTTGCGGCACCCACCACGAGTGAATCACATCTGCTGAGCGAAGTGTCAACCACACGGGTCGTCCAACTGGCACAACGAGCTCATTGGCGGTGATGATCGTTCCACTTCCATCCAGCGTCGGCAGTCGATACTCCCACCACCACTGATGGCCAATCACATCGACCTGCAATGCACCCTCCGGCGGCTCGGTCAACTGCACTTCACGGATCGTGCGTACCGTCGCCAGCGCAAGAACAAACACGATGATTGTTGGAACCACAGTCCACGCAAGTTCGACTGGATTACTGCCGAAAACCTGCACGGGCTCACCCACATCGCGTGCGCGCTTGCGAAATCGGATGATCGACCAGACCAAGATTCCCTCGACCACCACAAAGATCGCGGCGCAAATGCCGATGACGAGCCACGCCAATTCCTTGATCTCGTGCGCCGGCGGACTGGCGCTCTTGAAAATATTCAGCTCGCCTGCGTTGATGTTTGCCTCGCCTGGCGCACAGACAACAGGAGCAACCCCCACCGAATCCGCCGCGTTTGATCGCGCAATATCCCCGCAACAAAGGATGAGCATCAGCGCAAGAATGATTTTTGGAAAGCTCATAATGATCGCAACGATCTGAAACAATAATTAGGACTGCAAGCATAGTAGTGAGAATGCTATGACCCGCACACGCGCCACAGCAATCTGCATCTGTTATCCTCGCGCACAGTTCAAGCCGGCGTGGCGGAACTGGCAGACGCGATGGACTCAAAATCCATTGAGCTAATACCTCGTGCAGGTTCGATTCCTGTCGCCGGTACTTTTACCTTTTAGTCCCCGACAATTCCTTTGGAATAATTCGGCGACTCTTTGGTGATCTGAATGTCGTGCGGATGATTTTCAACAACAGTCGCCGCACTGACCCGCACAAATCGCGCCTGCATTCGCAGTTCCTCGATTGTTCGGCAGCCGCAGTATCCCATCGCACTTCGCAACCCGCCGATCATTTGATAGACGAAATCGCTGAGCGTTCCTCGATACGGCACCCGTCCCTCGACTCCCTCGGGCACAAACTTCTGCGCCCCTGCTTGCGCATATCGGTCAGCACTGCCGGCATTCATCGCACCTTCGCTGCCCATGCCGCGATAGACCTTGTACCGACGGTTGCTGTGCAAGACCAGCTCGCCTGGACTCTCGTCAAGTCCCGCGAAGAGACCACCAACCATGACCGAGTGCGCGCCCGCCGCGATCGCCTTGGCAATGTCTCCCGAGAGGCGAATTCCCCCATCTGCGATCACGGGAATCCCTGCACTCTGCGCAACCGAGACTGCATTCAGAATCGCCGTGATCTGCGGCATTCCAACGCCAGTAACGACGCGCGTTGTGCAAATCGAACCAGGACCGATACCCACCTTGACTGCATCGGCGCCCGCATCAATCAGCGCCCGTGCGCCGTCGGCGGTTGCAACATTGCCCGCGATCACTTCGATGGAATATCGCTTCTTCAATTCGCGCACCGTGTCGAGCACATTCTCGCTGTGCCCGTGTGCAGTATCGACAACGATGACATCAACCTCAGCGGCGATCAACGCTTCGACGCGCTCGAACTGATGCACGCCAACCGACGCGCCCACGCGCAGTCGACCGCGAGAATCACGACACGCCATCGGATGGCGCCTCGTGTTGTCGATGTCGCGCATCGTGACTAATCCAGCCAATCGCCCCGAAGAATCCACCAGCGGCAATTTCTCGACGCGGGCTTTGATCATGATCGCTTCCGCTTCGGCCAGCGGCGTGTTCATTCGACCAGTCACAAGATTCTGGCTCGTCATCGACTCACCAACCGTCATCACGCCCGAAGCCTTGGCGACGAACTTCATATCTCGCCGCGTCAAGATGCCGACGAGTTTGCCGCGCTGCGTGCCATCTTCGGTCACTGGAAAGCCGCTCACCCCATGTTCAGACATCAAAGCCAGCGCACGCCCGACCGACTCGTTGGGGCTCAAAATGATCGGGTCGACAATGATCCCGTTCTCACTTCGTTTGACCTTCGCCACCTCGCTCGCTTGGCGCTGTGGCGTCATGTTTTTATGAATGATGCCGATACCGCCCTCTTGTGCAAGCGCACGCGCCAGCGGTGCCTCGGTCACCGTATCCATCGGCGCCGAAATCAGCGGCAATGCAATTGAGATGTTGCGAGTCAACCGAGTTGAAGTGTCCGCCGAAGCCGGAGAGACCGTACTGAATCTCGGGATGAGCAGGACATCATCGAAGGTGATGCCGTCTTGAGAAATCTTGTCTTCCATTTGGAGATGATCGGACGATTCGTCACTTCCGTCAAGAGGCATCCCCGCTGCGGCACTTGCGTGATACTCTTCCAAACCGTCCCTGCAGCACGCATCAAGGAACATCATTGAGCCACTCACGAAGCGAACTCATCACCCCAGTCCCCACCGACAATCGTGGTACGCAACCTGGCGAAGGTCGAAAAGCGTGGAATTCATGGCTTGCGGCGATCATCAAGATCGAAGGAAGCGATCTCATCGTGAAGCCTGGTCTGCCACCGCGCATCCGTCACCGCGGCGCGCTGCGCGATCTGGCTGCCCCACCAGTCACGGAAGAGTTGATGTTTCAGCTTGCCAAGGACATTCTCGATCCCAATCAGCTTGATCACTTTCGCCGCAACGGTTCGATGGACTTTGCGTTTGACTTCGACCAAGGCCGACGATTCCGCGTGAACCTCTTCATGGCGCGAGGTCGTCCCGCCGTTGCAGCGCGACTGATCACCAGCAAGATTCTCACTTTCGAACAACTCGGTCTGCGTCCGAGCCTTGGCGACATTGCCATGATGGCGCAGGGTCTCATCCTCTTTTCAGGCGTGACTGGATCAGGCAAGAGCACATCCATCGCGGCCATGTTGCAATATGTGAACGAGCGCCGGAAGGTTCACATTGTGACCATCGAAGATCCCATCGAATACATCTTCACCGATGTCAAAGCCACCATCAATCAGCGCGAGATTGGCATCGACTGCACCAACTTCGACGATGCGTTGCGCGCGCTGGTGCGAGAAAATCCAGACATCTGCCTCGTCGGCGAAATGCGCGACTATGAAACCTTTGAAGCCGCGGTGCGCGCCGCGGAAACCGGCCACTTGGTCTTTGGAACCATCCACGCATCGAGCGCATGGCAAACATTCGGCCGCATCTACGACCTCTTTCCAGAAAATGAGCGCGATCAGATCCGCAAATTGCTTGCGTACAACTTGCGCGCGATCGTCTATCAGAAATTGTTACCGACGCTCAAGCCCGAAATTGCGCGCGTGCCAGCTCTGGAAATTCTGCTCAATACTCCCATTGTCCAGAAGTACATCCTCGATGCTCGCGAAGGTGACCTGCTTGAAGTCATCAAGAACGGTCGAGATGAAGGCATGATCGATTTCACATCTGCGCTCGTTGAATTGGTCGAATCTGAAATGGTCC
>Ga0209702_10002746_pt1 | contig 29668 bp, 31 predicted proteins | sample FRY01_FD_187210 | JGI IMG/M metagenome (GOLD analysis project Ga0209702, IMG submission 187210) | Freshwater microbial communities from Lake Fryxell liftoff mats and glacier meltwater in Antarctica - FRY-01 (SPAdes) (version 2) | ecosystem: Environmental > Aquatic > Freshwater > Ice > Glacier... | reverse complement strand
CGTTCTGTGTGTAAAGGCATTTTATTTGATTTAGCTTATTAAGTCCTACCGATAGCTATCGGTATTAATTTTCCTTAACAATTGACAAAGTCAATCTTAATTAATTTTAACATACTTATCCTTAATTACTTAATTGTAAAAAAGCGCTTCTTATAAAAGAAGACACTCTTACAAGCTAGCTAATGGGTGATTTAGAGTAAGGGTATAAAAAATAAATATTTTTCTTGGAAATTAACACAGAATCTTAATGGTAAAGCAATTCCTTAGGTTTAATACTGTATCGTACAACCTCTCTGAAGCTATATTACCAATTATATCAATAAATTGTCTAAAAATATTACAAGATATAGGTCGAGCCCTATTCAATAAATCATAGGATTAGGCTTCCCTAAACCCTATGAAATTTACATTATTTGATTTTAATCTACCAATTTCATTTGCTTCAATAAGAACGATGCATTCATGTTTTTACAGACTCCCTCATTAATTTTGTAATCAAAACTTAATTCATTTCCATTAATCGTAGAGTCGAAATACATATTTTTAAACGCACTGTCTTCATTTGCTAAAACACATAATGACAAATCATGCGTCGCAATAATTCCTTTGGTATTTAATCGTTTTAGTTTTTGAAGAAATAATGCAGAACCTACCTCCTTATCTTTGCTGTTTGTACCTTTTAATATTTCATCCAAAATAATAAAGACCTTCTCCCCTTTTTCTATTGCATCAACAATAAAACGAAGTCGAACTAACTCTGCATGGAAATAAGAACTCTCAACAGTTAAATCATCACTTGTACGCATACTCGTAAACAGCTTAACTTTAGGTAAAACACAAGATTTCGCTAAAATCGGGAACCCAGCATTCGCACAAATAATAGCTAAGCCTAAACTTCTTAAGTAGGTGCTTTTACCAGCCATGTTTGGACCTGTTAGAACTACAAACTGTTCGTTTTCTTCTAATTTTACATCATTCACTACTCTTTTAGAGGTATTTACGAAAGGATGTCCTAACTCTTCTATTTTAAAATCTTGTTTATCTGAATTAGAAGCGTAAATTGTTTCTGGATTATTAAAACGATAGATTGCACCTGAAATCCAACATTCAATCTCTGCAATTTGACCTTCCCATTTCGCAATATTCTTACCGTTTTGATCAAACCATTTTTTACTTTGAAATTGCAATTGCAAATCCCAAGCTACAAAAAAGTTGAGCACCACTCCAACTAATAAATTTATTCTGTAATCAAATCGCTTCATGATTAAATCTAACCTTGTCATTTCAACCAAAACACTCGATTCATGATTTAGTAAAAGTTCTTGCTGCTCTTTTAGTGTCGCATCTTTTGTCTCTAGTTCCTCATATAACTTTAATTGTCTTAAAATTGTTTTCACTCTTCCACTTTGTTCAGTCAGTTTTTGAGCAATGTTATTTGTTGTCTTTAATTGTTGACTGATCATTGAAAGTACGAGCGCAATAATAACAGTGAACAATCCACCTCCTATCTCATCCATTATAAAAAGTGCAGTACATCCAAACCCTACCAACGGCAAGAAAAAACGCAAAAACTTTGTGATTGGCTTTATTTCAATATTAAAATCAACTAAAGCAGTTAGCGACAATTCTTTTTTATCATCCGTTTTTCTTAACATCCCTTCTGCCATAAATTCTTGTGTCCAAGTAATATTATCAGAAAGAGCTTCAATACATTTTTGATTTATTTCAGCATTACCTGAACCATTCATTAAGGTGTCAGCTAAATACTTTTTACCATTCACTGAAACAGTTCGATTAAACAGTTGAAAAATACTTTTCTGTCCAAATAAATCCATGTCATTTGAATATGCATGCTTAGAATCTTTAAACTCTGCTCCATTATCCATCATTGACCAATCTCCATTCAAGACTTTTAATTCATTCGAATTAATCGTTATCAAAGCTTCTATTTTTTCTTTCTGTGTTTTTTTATTAACTGAAAGATTAACAGCAAATAAAAATGCAATAATTTCAATTAAAGCAAAAAGAAAAACAATGGACTCACCCCAAAATGTATAGATTGATAGAATGATCGATAAAAACAAAACCAATCTTAAAAAAGTAAGTGTTCGGTATTCTCTTTTAACTTTTAGGTAGTCTAGATTAAGAACAGACAAACGTTCTTCGTAATATTTTTGTGCTTTCACGTTTTTATTTTATTTCAAAGCTAATCAAATTAGTAATAAAAGTTATAATTAATTATGTTCAAAAAAAATGAATTGTTTTTATTAAATTAAAAACACTAAATTTGAGTAAAGAAAATTAAATGGCAAATCTCTACATAATCGCTGGGTGCAATGGAGCTGGAAAAACAACAGCTTCCTACACTGTTTTACCAGAAATATTAGAGTGCCAAGAGTTTGTAAGTGCTGATGAAATAGCTAAGGGATTATCTCCTTTTCAACCTGAAAAAGTATCAATTCAATCTGGAAGAATAATACTGAATCGTATAAATGAACTAATTGAAAAAAGAGTAGATTTTGCTTTTGAAACAACCCTTTCAACTAGAAAAAATAGTTAAGCATGATTAATGAAAAGAAAAAAGATCTCCGAGAAAAAATACTTAAAGGAGTTGAAAAAGCATATTCAAAACTACTTGTATTAAAACAAAATGAAGGAGGTGAAATTGTTGTATCTAAAGACGGAAAGGTAGTTGTAATAAACCCTAAACAAAACAAATAACTACTTTTTAAACTATGGGAAATGAAATCAACAGATTAAAACTTGCACAATTAGGGAATTTAGAATTTCTAGCAAAGCAAGTGGTTGAAGGTTTTATAACAGGATTGCACAAAAGTCCTTTCCATGGATTTTCTGTAGAATTTTCAGAACACCGCCTTTATAACGTTGGTGAATCGACTAAACATATTGATTGGAAACTATATGCTAGAAGTGGGAAATATTTTACTAAAAAATACGAGGAAGAAACCAATCTTCGTTGCCAAATTGTAATAGATGCTTCCAGCTCAATGTATTTCCCTAAAGAAAGTGAGCTAAATAAAATTGACTTTTCAATCTATGCAGCCGCGTCGTTAATTGAATTATTAAAAAAACAAAGAGACGCCGTTGGAATAACCCTTTTTACTGACAAGATAGATCTTCATACAGAAGCTAAATCATCCATTACTCATCACCGTTATTTATACAGTGAATTAGAAAAAAAAATGCATTCATTCAATGAAAAGGTGAATGCAGAAACAAACATTATTGATGCACTTCACGCAGTAGCAGAAATGACGCACAAGAGAAGTTTGATAATTGTTTTTTCAGATCTACTAGAAGACCCAAGTAAAACAGATGACTTTTTTAGAGCATTGAACCATCTCAAGCACAACAAACATGAAGTAATTGTTTTTCATACTGTTTCCAAAAAACTTGAAGTTGATTTCGATTTAGAAAACAGACCTCATACTTTGATTGATATGGAAACTGGAGCGAAAATAAAATTACAACCCAATGAAATTAAAGAACAGTACACAAAAGCTGTACAGACATATTTTCAAGAATTAAAGCTTAAATGTGGTAACTATAATATCGATTTCATGCCTGCTCCTATTGAAAGTGGTTACGAACAAGTTTTGCTTCAATATTTGATTAAACGAGGAAAAATGGTGAGGTAAGGCTATTATCTATACTTATACAACTTTTGTTTGTTAAAGGAATTTAACTATTCAATATCATTTTCATCAAAAAAAGAAGCCTCTTCTGTTTTTACCGAATCTTGAACCATTTCATTGATTTGCATCAATTCTTTATCCGTCAAATCTCTCCATTTTCCAACAGGTAAATCGTCGAGTTCAACATTCATAATCCTCAATCTTTTTAAACGATATACTTCATATCCAAGATATTCACACATTCTTCTAATCTGACGATTTAAACCTTGGGTAAGTGTTATTTTAAAAACGTAATCGCTTTCTTTCTCTACATGACATTTCTTAGTAACAGTATCTAAAATTGGAACTCCACTCTCCATTTTACGTAAGAAATCATTTGTTATTGGCTTATCCACCATAACAGCGTACTCTTTCTCATGGTTATTTCCAGCTCGTAAAATTTTATTGACAATGTCTCCATCATTTGTTAAAAAGATCAATCCTTCAGATGGTTTATCCAATCTTCCAATAGGAAATAAACGCTCTTTATGATTCACGAAATCAATTATATTTCCTTTAACGTGACGTTCAGTAGTGCAAGTAATCCCAACAGGTTTATTTAAAACAATGTAAACCAATTTAGCTTTACGATTAAGTAACTGACCATCAACACTAATCTCATCTGAATCGGTTACTTTATCACCAAGCACTCCTACCCTACCATTAAGTAGAACTTTTCCTTCTTCAATAAATTTATCTGCAGCCCTTCTGGAACAGAATCCAGTTGAACTAATTGCTTTATTTAATCGAATTTCCTGTTCCATTCTACTCTTTTATTTACTGAGCTATTTCAATCTTTAATTTTTTCCCTTTCACCTTTTCATTTCTAATATCATCCAAAAGTTGATTGATTTTATGACGACTTACAGCAGCATATGAACTATAATCTTGAACAATTATCAATCCTAAATCAAATTTCTCTAAATTTCCTTTTTTAGATAAGAACCCAACGATGTCAATTTTATTAATTTTATCTTTTTTGCCGCCACTTAAATACAACGTTTCCCATTGTGGTTTTTTAGGCAACGTAATATCCTCTAATAATTCAATTTCTGGTCGAGTTGAAATGTAATCTGGTAACTCCTCTCCTTTTGATAGTAAAATAAATGAAGTTCCAGTACTCGACATCCTAGCCGTTCTTCCATTTCTATGAATAAAACCGTCCTCTTTTGGAGGCATGTGGTAATGAATAATGTATTTAATTTCAGGAATATCTAAACCTCTAGCCGCTAAATCAGTTGTAACCAAATAATTAGAACTACCATTTCTAAATTTAATCATTGTACGTTCTCTATCTTGTTGTTCAAGACCACCATGAAAAAAAGAATTAACAACTCCTAAATCGGTCAAAAATTCAGAAACTCGTTCCACAGTATCACGGTGATTACAGAAAATAATTGTTGACTCATTTTTATTATGGCATAACAATTCAAATAAGGTTTGCAACTTATCTTTATCATCAGAAATCACCATTTTTTGAGTCAATCCCTCGGTTTTTTCTTGAAGAAAATTTAAATAAACAGGATCTAACACCCCTGTAAATTGAGGAATTTCATCCATTTCAGTAGCAGAAATCAACATACGTTTTTGCAACGAATCTAATTGACCAACAATATACCCCATTTCTTCTTGAAAGCCCATTTCTAAAGACTTATCAAACTCATCAAGAATAAGTGTTTTCACATTAGAAACAATCAAATTACCTCTATTGATATGATCACAAATTCTACCCGGAGTACCTACTAATACATCTGGAACTTGGGTGAAATTATTTTCTTCAACTCTAATTGAATGTCCACCATAAGCAGCATTTATTTTAAAATCTGTTTTTAAAGATTTGAAAACTTCTTCAATCTGAATCGTTAGCTCACGTGTTGGTGTAATAATCAACGCTTGAACATCACCTTTATTAGGTTTCAGATGAGCTAACAAAGGCAATAAAAACGCTAATGTTTTACCTGAACCTGTTGGTGAAAGAATAACACAATCTTCATTTGACTTGTTCGCCTCTATAGAAGCTAATTGCATTTCGTTTAATTCCGAAATTTTCAAATTCGAAATAGCTTGCTTAATTTGATTTTCCATAATCATCTATATAATGGCTGAAAATTAATGGTTAATTGTTCATGGTTAACCACTAACTCCCAGCACCTAATACCTAATAACTAACACCTAATAACTACTTATCTCCTTTCCAAGTCCATTTTTTCTTAGTAAAAGCTTCGCTTTTTGTTGCACGTTCACTTGAACTCTTACTAGCTTGAGGGCGTTTATTTGGGTTCGAAGGACGGGCATTTCTTTGTTGTGGTTGTGCTTTTGCTTTCCCTTCTGGCGTATTGTTTTGTGCTGGAAAAGGATGCTCGTTATTAACTGGTAATTGAATATCAATTAATTTCTGAATATCTTTTAAATAAGCACGTTCTTCAACATCACAGAATGAAATCGCTTTACCATTATTACCTGCTCTTCCTGTCCTACCGATTCGGTGAACATACGTTTCAGGAATATTCGGTATTTCATAATTAATAACAAAAGCCAATTCATCAATATCTATTCCCCTTGCAGCAATATCTGTCGCCACTAAAACACGAGTAGAATGATCTTTGAAATTTTTCAAAGCTTTTTGACGTGCATTTTGAGATTTATTTCCATGAATCGCTTCCGCTTTTACATTTGCTTTCGCTAAAATTTTCACAACCTTATCGGCACCATGCTTCGTTCTAGTAAAAACCAACGCAGTGATTATACTTTCATCTTCTAAAACATGAATTAACAAATCTTTCTTATTCCCAGCATCTACAAAAAACACTTCTTGTTGAATCGTTTCAGCAGTTGAAGAAACAGGAGTCACTTCTACTTTTCGAGGGTCAGTAAGAATTTTACTCGCTAAAACCATAATTGATTCAGGCATAGTAGCCGAAAAGAAAAGTGATTGTCTTTTTTCTGGAATAACTTTTAGAATCTTTTTAACATCGTGAATAAATCCCATGTCTAACATTCTATCAGCTTCATCTAAAACAAAAATGCTTAGTTCGTTCATTTTCACAACACCTTGACCGATTAAATCTAATAATCTACCAGGAGTTGCAATTAATATTTCCACACCAGATTTAATGGCATTTACTTGAGAAGACTGAGAAACACCTCCAAAAATAACGGCGTGTTTCAAATTTGTATTTTTTCCATAACTAGCAAAACTTTCACCAATTTGAATAGCCAACTCTCTTGTAGGAGTAACAATCAATGCTTTTATTTTACGCTGACCTCTATTATCTCCTTTTTGATTATAAAGTTGTTGTAATATTGGAATAGCGAAAGCAGCAGTTTTACCTGTACCTGTTTGCGCACAACCTAATAAATCTCCACCTTTCAAAATAATTGGAATTGATTTTTCTTGAATAGGGGTTGGAGAAGTGTAACCTTCGTTTTTTAGAGCGTTTAAGATCGGCTCTATAAGATCTAATTCATCAAATGTCATATATTGTGTTTTCGTTGATTCTCCACTATTGAACTTTTGGGAACCCGAGGAGTATTTGCACAAATATACGATAAAAGAATGGACTTTGTTTTTTTGCCGGTTATAAAAAACATTAAGCACAGAAGAACTGTGGAGAATAAATGAACCCTTTAAATTATTTCTTCTTCTTTTTAAACTCTGAATTTGAATACAAATCTCCTGAAAAATTACATTTTAATGAATTTTGATGTTTTAAAAATTTCCGCATTTAATTTACTTTTTATTGAAATAAAATACATTCCACTTTTATAATTTGAAAAATCTTCTTTGATCAATACGTTTTTTTCACTTGAAAGTATATCATTGGTTAGCACTTCTCTACCGTTAACATCTGTAATTAAATAAACTAACTCTTCACCTGAATTATTTGTGAAATTTACTATTACATATTCATTTACAGGATTTAACACTTTAAAGTCAGAAACATTTGACACAACATCTTCTTGCCCTAAAGTTGAACTATTTAAATACTTTACTGAAGTTCCAATAAAAAAACCATCTCCTACAATATACTGTAACAAAACTGATCCATTATCAGCCGAATACCAAAAATATGCATTAATTTCAAAAAAAGATTCTTCTGTTGTTACCCTACAAAATAATGCGGAATGAGACGAAGAAGGAAGCTTTAATATTCCCGTTCCTATACATTCTACTCTATAACTTCCACCTGAAGATGATGATGAGTTATCCCATAAATCGGTATTATCTACACCATAAACCATTGGGAAAACATATTCTACTTGAGGGTCATTGTAAATTTTTGTATTACCATTAGAATATGACCCAACTCTTTCCATTGTTGAATTGGTTAAATTAAAATACCTAAATGCATTATTTGGTTGTTCATGATATACATAATTTGCATTCGCAAAAGTTGACTCGTAAGGTGTATCTGAAGGACTTTTAACTGTAATGTTAAATCCTGATTGAGTAGTAGCATTTGTGAAAGAAGAAAAATCCCAAGTTACATTCTCACCTTGAATATTCGTATCAAGAACAGAAACATTAGCAACATCTTTAAATGATAGATAAGAACCATAAGGTAACATTTCACTTCTGCTTAAAGACAATTGAGCGAAAAATGAATTTGATAATAAAATAGCAAAAGTTAGATTAATTAATTTCATAATAAATTTAAGTGTTTAATTTTATCCACAAAACTATATGTTTTTTTTTCAAAATAAAACCATTTTTTGTTTTTTATAAAAATATTTTTATCGTTGCAATAAACACTACTTCATCTCACAATAAAAACTTAACTTTAATACTTTCATAATAAAAACCCTATGAACTCAATAAAAAAAGCATGTATTCTAGATCTTGAAGAATTAGCTGATCTCTTTGATTTATATCGCCAATTTTATGGGTATCCTTCAAATTTAATTTCAGGAATAGAATTTTTAAAGCAACGAATAGAGCAAAACGAATCAGAAATATTTATTGCTCTAGACAAAGAAAAAATAGTTGGATTTGTTCAGCTTTATCCTTTATTTTCATCAACTCGCATGAAAAAACTATGGTTACTAAACGATTTATTTGTAGTTCCTCAACACAGAGGAAAAGGATTTTCAAAAGAATTAATCGAAGCATCAAAACAACTTTGCAGAGCAACAAACGCATGCCAATTAACTCTAGAAACATCTAAAATGAACAAAATCGGAAATAAACTTTATCCTAAGACTGGATTTGTGCTAGATAAAGAAAATAATTACTACGCCTGGGTAAATTTATAAAAAAGTAGCTCTTAAAAGTAATAGAGTAGCAATCAAAAAAAATGATAATACAAGTAAGATAAATCTGCTAAATGGAAAAGTCGCTAAAAAAATAGCCATAAAATACAATTGTGACTTTCATCAAACTGAAGGAACTTATAACCTAGGTATTAACATCAGAAATCTCCCAACAAAAAACATAAGAATATCAAAAGAAGACAAAGACCTTCGGCTGCAAGCTACCTGTATGTTTATATGGGGATTATCAACAAAACCAAAGTTTTATTCTGGAACATTAACAGATAGATATACATTCAGCTTATATTGTGAATTCACCTCATTAAATTTTTCGAATTTCCACATAATGGAATCTGGATTTTTAAGTCAAATCTTATTAAACAGACATCTAAATCTAAACTGTAAAAACACAGAATTAAAGAATTCACTCCTTGAAAACAAAAATATAAATAGCATTTTCAACTTTTCAAAGAAATCCTCCGATTTCAGTCCAATTATTGAATGTAAAACAAAAAATAATTTAACATCTATAAATATCAACTTTCAATCTTCTCTATTAATTCCAGAAATGATTGAAGAATGTTTTGAGTTTTGTCATAATTTAAGGAATAGTAAAATCTAAAAAAGGAAAAAATATTCCGAAAAATTTCAATAAATCACATAAGTGAAAATCGGTAATACATCAAGGATTTTTAGCAGCATATTTTTATTTTATGTTATTGTGTTGTCTACCGTCGAGGCGAATTAATATTCGCCCAAACCGTTTCGTGAAACGAAACAAAAAATATTTCTGTTAATAGATCAAATCAATATTCTTTAAGATACAGAATCAATATTCTGTATCTTAAAGAATATTGACATATTTAATAGGGCGAATATTGATTCGCCCCGACACGAAATAAAAAACACACATTTTATTGAAAAAATTCTGTTTTATTTAAACTATTTTCTTAAATTCAATAGAAAATTTAAATAAAATGACCTATAACCCCTTAATCCACCACAGGAGATCTATCCGTTTAAAAGAATATGATTACTCACAAGCTGGACTTTATTTTATAACATTTTGCTGTCAGAATAGACGACATTTATTTGGGAAAATAATTGATGGAAAAATGATACTGAATGATGCTGGAAAAATTGCAAAAAAATGCTGGTTAGATATTCCAGATCATTTTAAAAATGTGATTTTGCATGATTTTGTAATAATGCCGAATCATGTACACGGAATTATTGAATTTACAGAAAAGAAAGATTTGGATAGTACCGCCAAAGCGATTCAACATCTACCCAAAAATGTTTCGAGTGATGGAGCGAATGCTAGTGAGAAAGATTTTTCGCACATATTTAGGTCGCCATCAAAAACAATTGGATCAGTAATCCGAGGATACAAAATTGGCGTAACAAAATGGATGAGACAAAACACGAATGTAACAGATATATGGCATCGTAATTATTATGAACATATTATTAGAAATGACACTGCCTATTATTACATTTCTGAATACATCAAAAAAAATCCTACAACATGGAACGAGGATAAGTTTTATTAATAACCTCAGAATCTATTTTAATAGATCAACTAAAAAACTTAAAAAAAATCAATTAAAATCTACTTGAAATTGTGATGAATTTAAATTCAATTATTCTTTACAATTTCCAATCCTAATTCAAGTGAATATGTAACTTCTTCAACAGGCATCATATGCGCTACTTTAAAAATATAGATTCCTTTCTCACTAAAACGTTTATGTTCCTCTACAACTGATTCACAATCTATAACCGACATTGCATTGCCACCTGTATATTCTCCATTTTCATCTACAACATTAACCGCATATTCTGAAACAAATTCTTTTTTAGATGGTGAAATTTCAGTCACTACAATATTTAAATCTTTATATGAAAATCCTTCCATGTGGCGAAACATATACTTCACTGAATAATCTGCATCTATATCATCTACTTCAACTTTAAAGAAAACTTCATCAACTTGATTCCAAACGGCACCTTTAGATAATTCTTTATGCTTACTATAAATTTGGTCCTCATTAGAACATCCTATTAATAATACAGCTAAAATACTTAGTATAGAAAAAAACTTCATGGGCACTTTTTATTTTATTATTTGAATAAATATAGCTAATTTAAGTAGCTAAACCGCAAAATCTAAGAAGTTTTTTAAAATCAATCTCCCTTCTGGTGTTAAAATTGATTCAGGATGAAATTGAATTCCAAAAACAGGCAATTCCTTGTGTTCAATAGCCATCAATACATTATCTTCAGAAACAGCACAAATATCGAACACGGAATTATCGTTTAGTGAAACAGCCCAACTGTGATATAGCGCAACATTTAGCTCAAGACTCAACCCCTTAAAAAGAGTTCCTTTCTCTACTTTTATCTTTTTTTGAACTCCGTGATACACCTTATCTAAATTATAAATTTCATCGTCAAAATATTCAGCTAAAGCTTGCATGCCTAAACAAACACCCAATATTGGCTTCTTCCCTATTGTTTTCTTTAGAACATCCATCATTCCTAAAGATTCTAAAGGAACTCCAGGGCCTGGTGAAAGAACTACTTTTTCACACCACACAATCTGCTCTTCCGTAATTTCATCATTGCGAACAACCCAAACATCCGCATCTAATCCTTCTAATAAATGTGAAAGATTAAATGTAAAAGAATCATAATTATCTACCAATAGAACTTTCAAGGATATCTAATTTTATTTTATTAAACTTGTACAAATTTAATGAAAGGGTTATGAATTTTATTCAAATTGATAATAAAAACAAATTATCTTTTCTCTTAATTTCAATCAGTTTTAGTTAAAAAATTAAATCTGCGTTCAATAAAATTAAAACATAAAAAATGAAAAAAGCAATACAAATTTCAGGAGCTCCTTCTCCAATTGGACCTTATAGTCAAGCTATTTTAGCAAACAACACGCTTTATATTAGTGGCCAAATTCCATTAAACCCAATAAGTGGTAACTTAGTAATTGACACAATAGAAAACGCAACAAAACAAGTTCTAGACAATATTTTCGCTCTTTTAAAAGAAACAGGAATGAATGAAGACAATGTTGTAAAATGTAGTATTTTCTTAAAAGATCTAAATGATTTTTCTGCCGTAAACGAAGTTTATGGTAGCTACTTTAAAAACATTGCTCCAGCAAGAGAAACTGTTCAAGTAGCGAAATTACCTTTAGATGTTCCAATTGAAATTTCTTGTATTGCTGTAAAATATTGATTTAAATATCACATGAATTCTACATTTGAATACAGCATCAGTATAATAATTGTTAATTACAATGTTGAGTTTTTCCTCGAACAGTGCTTAAATTCAGTTGAAAAAGCATTGCTTAAAATCGATGGTGAAGTTTTTGTTGTAGATAATAATTCAATAGATGGTTCAGTTCAAATGGTAAAAGATAAATTTCCCAATTACCACTTAATTGAAAACAAAGACAATGTAGGGTTTTCTACAGCAAATAATCAAGCAATTAAACTATCAAGAGGAGAATTTATTTTACTCTTAAATCCTGACACAGTAATTGAAGAAGATACACTTGAAAAAGTTATTGCCTTTATGAAATCAAACGAAGAAGCGGGAGGTTTAGGTGTAAGAATGGTTGATGGAAAAGGAGTCTTTTTACCAGAATCAAAAAGAGGGCTTCCTACTCCAAATGTAGCATTTTATAAAATTTTTGGATTATCAAAACTATTTCCTTCCTCTAAGAAATTTGGTAAATACCATTTAGGATATTTAAGTGAATTTGAAACAAACGAAGTAGATATTCTTAGTGGAGCTTTTATGCTTATGCGTAAAAAAACATTGGATAAAGTTGGCCTCTTAGACGAAGCTTTTTTTATGTATGGCGAAGATGTAGATTTATCTTACAGAATTCAAAAAGGAGGCTATAAAAATTATTATTTCCCTGAAACTAGAATTATTCATTACAAAGGAGAAAGTACTAAAAAGAGTTCGGTAAATTATGTTTTTGTTTTTTATCGCGCAATGGTCATTTTTGCGGAGAAACATTTCTCTCAAAAGAATGCTAAGATATTTTCTGTTTTAATCAACGGAGCAATTTATTTAAGAGCATTTATAGCAATACTTTCAAGATTTCTTAAAAAGTTGATTATCCCTTTCATTGATTTCTTTAGTATCCTGCTGACTTTATACTTATTATCTCATTTATGGAAAGATAGAGCGATTGAATTCCCTTTACATATCATCAACATCATTATTCCAATATACACTATCACTTGGTTGATATCAAACTATTTTTCAGGAAGTTACGATAAACCGATTAAACTATTTAGATTTATCAAAGGGACTTTAATCGGAACCTTCTTAATATTAGTGTTTTACGCATTACTATCTAAAGAATGGCAGTTTTCACGGTTATTTATAATTATAGGCTCAGCCACAACATTCGCATATTATTCTTTGAGTCGAATTTTATTTTCACTCTTTTTAAAATCCTATAGTCTAAAAGTTAACACGATCAAAAATTTTGTCATTATTGGAAGTCAAGAAGAAATTGAAAGAGTTGAATCACTTATTAATATTACAACGAAATTCACCCCTAACATTTTCACAATAAATACTAATTCAGAAGAAAAAACAATTAACCAATTAGATCAAATCGTTTACATTCACAAAATTAATGAGGTCATTTTCTGCGCAAAAGATATAACGGCTCAAGAAATTATAGAATGGATGATTAAACTTAATTCTGATAAAATTGAATTTAAAATTGCCCAACCAGAGAGTTTATTTTTAATTGGAAGCAATTCTATAGATAAAGCTGGAGAAGTTTACAGTTTGAATATAAATGCCATTTCCAGCAAATCAAACATCAGAAACAAAAGAACATTTGATTTCATTACAGCACTAATACTTTTGACTACATTTCCAATTATTTCTTGGTTTTTCAAATTAAAAAAGAATTTATTCTTGAATCTGCTCACTATTTTAATTGGGCAAAAAACATTTGTAGGCTATAATTATGGTAAATATAGATTTGAACTCAAATTACCAAAAATTAAACCTGGAGTACTTTTAATTAAAGGTGAATTAACTTCTGAAAACAACAACTTAGACAAACTAAACCTTATTTATGCAAGAGATTACAGTGTCTATAAAGACTTTATGATTTTAATCTATTCTTGGCGAAATCTTGATTCAAAAAATTAAAAAAAAGACATTTTCACAAATTAATACAAACTAAAAGTAATTTCAATGAATAAGGAACACTTGTTTAAAAAGAATATTACACTATTTTTGTACTGAAAAATAAATTGACACCATTTATAACTATGGCACAAATTGAAATTAGACTTCCTAAAATGGGAGAAAGCGTAACGGAGGCTACCATTACAAATTGGTTAAAGAACGTTGGAGAAAAAGTAAATTTAGATGAACCGCTTGTTGAAGTGGCTACAGATAAAGTTGATAATGAATTACCTTCAGAAGCAGAAGGTATTCTAATCAAACAATTATTCGATAAAGATCAAGTTGCTCAAGTTGGAGATGTTATCGCAATAATTTCTACTGATGGTGATGGTGGTGCTGTTGCAGATAACCCACAAAAAGAAGTTGCTGCAGTAAAAGAGATTACTCAAATTACTGAAAAAGCAGAAGCTATAGTTAATATTTCATCAACTAATGGAAGTAGCAAGTTTTATTCGCCATTAGTAAGAAGTATTGCTGAAAAAGAAAATATTTCATCTAATGAACTTGATACAATTACAGGTACAGGTCAAGATGGTCGTGTTACTAAAAATGATATTTTAAGCTATATTGATAATAAAGCTAAAGGTAATATATCTGTTGTAAGTGCTCCTCCAATCTCTAAAACGGTTGAAAACACTCCAGCTGCTAAACCTGCTCAAATGGGTGGAAATGTAGTAGCAGGGATTAAGGCACCAATAATAACGATTAATCCAGGAGATGAAATCATGGAAATGGACAGAATGAGAAAATTAATCTCTGACCACATGGTTATGTCTGTTCATGTATCTGCTCACGTTACATCTTATGTTGAAGCTGACGTTACAAACATTGTTAATTGGAGAAATAAAGTAAAGAAAGACTTTATGAAAAGAGAGGGAGAAAATATTACTTTCACTCCTATTTTCATGGAAGCCGTAGCAAAAGCAATTAAAGACTTCCCTTTAATAAATGTATCTGTAAGTGGAACAAATATTATTGTTAGAAAAGATATTAATTTAGGAATGGCTGCAGCTTTACCTTCAGGAAATTTAATTGTTCCTGTAATTAAAAACGCTGATCGATTAAATTTAGTTGGCTTAACAAAAGAAGTAAACTCATTAGCTAATAAAGCAAGAGAGAACAAATTAAAGCCTGAAGATATACAAGGAGGAACTTATACCGTTACAAATGTTGGAACATTTGGAAATGTAATGGGAACACCAATTATTAACCAACCACAAGTTGCAATTTTAGCATTAGGTGCTATTAGAAAAGTGCCTGCTGTTATTGAAACTCCAGATGGTGATTTCATTGGAATTAGACACAAAATGTATTTGTCACACTCTTACGATCATAGAGTAGTAGATGGAGCATTAGGAGGGAAATTTGTCCGCAGAGTAGCTGATTATTTAGAACAATTTGATATAAATAGAGAATTGTAACAAAAAATAACTATTTTCGTAAGACCCTCATGAATTCATTTTTATGAGGGTCTTATTATTTTAACTATTATGAAAAAAACAAAATTACTTATTTTACTATTGTTACCATTATTTACGATGGCACAATATACAGAACAACAAGTAAGAGATTTAGTCAAAACTGCTACTGAACCTGAATTAATCATAGAATCTTCTAGTATGATTATTGAAAATAGGCTGGCAAATGCGGAAATAATTGTAGATAAGTTATTAACCTATAAACCAAACAGCGCAAACTATAATTATAGAAAAGGTTATATTCTTTTAAAATCAAAAAACAATTATTTAGAAGCTATCAATTATTTCGAAAAAGCATTACCATTGGTAGATGTCGAGCATGATTTCTTTTCAATTACTGATACTACAGCACCATTGGAAACGAACTTTTACTTAGGAGAATGCTATCACTTAGATTTAAAATTGGAGAAAGCGAAAAAACTCTACTCTGACTTTTTAAATCTTAGTCAAAAAAAATCTGATTTAACATCACTCGCAAGTGTTAAATTAATTCAGTGTAACAATGCTCAAAAAGCTATTGAAAATCCTAAAAAAACCAAATTAATGAACATTGGTAGTTCAATAAATAGTGAGTTTCCTGAATACTCCCCAGTTGTTTCTTTAGATGGAAAAGCGCTTTACTTTACTTCAAGAAGACCTTGGAAAAATGCTGAATCAGAAACATTTAGAGACCCTTTATTAAATAACTATACTGAAGACGTCTATATTAGCTACAAAGACGACAAAGGTAAATGGGGACAAGCAAAAAGATTAAGTTTTTGTGAACCACAAAAAAATGAAGCATCTATTGCTGTAAATCCTGACCAAAAAAGAATTTATTTATACGAAGATTTAATTGGAGGTGGAGATATTTATTATTCAGAATTAAAAACAAATAACTTTCAGCATGTAGAACCATTAAATATAGTTGGTGTAAATACAAAATATTGGGAAACACATATCACATTTACGATAGATGGGTTGAACATGTATTTTGTATCAGATAGACCAGGCGGTTTTGGAGGTAGAGATATCTACAGAATTGTTAAACTTCCAGATGGAACATGGAGCGAACCTAGAAACTTAGGCCCAACAATCAATACGCCTTATGATGAAGATGCGCCTTTTATCGGGTCAGATAATAAAACATTGTACTATTCTAGTAATGGTCCTGAGAGTATTGGAGGTTTTGATTTATTCTTAACAATTAGAAATGAAGACAATGTTTGGTCACAACCTGTTAATATGGGATTCCCTATTAACAGCACAGGAGATGATGTTTTTTACACTACAACTACAGATGGTAAAAAAGGATATTTTACATCGTTTAGAGCTGATGGTAAAGGAGAAAAAGATATTTATGAAATTACAAATGATGAATTAGGAGACAAGTACATAGCTCTTTATTACGGAGAAGTTAAGACTAGTGCAAGTTCTGAAATCCCAAAAGACTTAAAAATTACTTTCATTCCTCAAGATACTACAAAAAAGACATACAATATTTCAAAATTAGAGAACGGTTTATTTAATATACAACTCGACACTTGTACCACTTATGACGTAAGCTACACTTCAGCAGGGAAAAAGATTTTCTCAGAAGTGTTAAACACTAAATGTTCTGAAGGCATTGAAGAACACTTTAGAGGATTGTTTTTAGACCCTACTACTAATGTTATAACAGAATTGAACAACATAAATAATAAACTTGTTGAAGAAAAAGAATTAATGATAAGTCAAAACATCATTAAAAAAGAAGATGGTACATTTTCAGGTACTGATAAGTTAGTTAATACAAAAATTGAATATGGAGTAGATTTGAATAAAATAATCGACTTAAAGCCAATTTATTTTGACTTTGACAAGAGTAATATATTACCTATATCAGCAATTGAATTAGATAAAATTGTTAAAATATTAAATGACAATCCTGTTTTAGCTATTAAGTTAAAATCATATACTGACTGTAGAGGAAGTGATATTTATAACTTAAATAAATCGAATCAAAGAGCTAATTCATCAAAAGACTATATAGCAACTAGAATTACAAATCCATATAGAGTAACTGCAGAAGGCTTAGGGGAGTCAAATCCTGTTATAGAATGTGAATGTAAGCCCCAAATCGGTAAAGAATGTTCTGAAGAAGAACACAGCAAAAATAGACGAACTGAATTTATTATAGTTCAAATGTAAAACTATAAAACTCCTTTTATTAGGAGTTTTTTTTTGACCAAAACATGAAATTAGATTTAAAAAAACCATTAGCTATATTTGATCTTGAAACTACAGGCTTGAATATTACACAAGATAGAATAGTAGAAATTGCTATTATTAAAGTTTTTCCTGATGGATCAGAAGAGGAATTTCACTCATTAGTGAACCCTGAAATGAACATACCTGAAGAGGTAAGCTTAATTCATCACATCTATGATAAAGATATTGAAAACGAAAAAACTTTCAAAGAAATTGCTCAAGAGGTTGTTGATTTTATAGGTGATGCCGATTTAGTTGGATTTAATTCTAATAAGTTTGACATACCGGTACTTTCAGAAGAATTATTGAGAGTTGGGAATAATTTTGACATTTCAAATAGACAGTTTATTGATATCCAAAACATATTTCATAAGATGGAGCAAAGAACCCTTGCTGCTGCTTATAAATTTTATTGCGATAGTACTATTGAAAATGCGCATTCAGCCTTAGATGACACGAGGGCTACATGGGAAGTAATGAAAGCTCAGGTTGAAAAATATGACAACTTAGAAAACAATGTTGATTTCTTATCTACTTTTTCAAAAGCTGGAAACCATACAATTGTTGATTTCGCAGGGAGATTAGCGTTAAATGAAAATCAAGATGTAGTTTATAATTTTGGTAAATTCAAAGGTAAAACGGTTAAAGAAATAGCACTATCTGATACGGGGTATTACGGTTGGATGATGCAGGCTGACTTCCCATTATACACAAAACAATGCTTGAAGATAGAAATGGAAAAAATTAAAGCTGAAAATCAAAAAAAATCAAAAAAAGAAAATAAATCAGAATCACTAGAAGATAAAATGGAAGCTTTAAAAAATAAATTTAAATCTTAATTTAACTTTTATATAAATAACACTATGAAAATAATTTGTATTGGAAGAAATTACGCTGATCATGCAAAAGAAATGAAATCAGCTTTACCTACTGAACCTATTTTTTTCTTAAAACCTGATACCTCCTACTTAAAACCTGGGAATCCATTTTTTATCCCTTCATTTTCAGACAATATTCATTACGAGTGTGAACTAGTTATAAAAATATGTAAAGTTGGGAAAAACATTTCTGAAAAATTCGCTCCAAAATATTATCAGGAAATTGGTTTAGGAATTGATTTCACAGCAAGAGATTTACAAGAGAAATGTAAAGAAAAAGGACTTCCTTGGGAAATGGCTAAAGCATTTGAACATAGTTCTCCGATATCTAAAGAGTTCTTACAAATCGATAAATTGGATTGGGAAAACCTTACTTTTAAATTATTAAAAAACGAAGAGGTCGTTCAGGTTGGATACACAAAAGACATGATTTTCAATGTAAATCAAATCATCTCTTATGTATCTAAATTTATGACATTAAAAACTGGTGACTTAATATACACTGGGACACCAGCAGGAGTTGGACCAATAAAAATAGGTGATTCACTGAAAGGATTTATAAATGAATTAGAGATGTTTGAAGTTAGAATCAAATAAGTAGTGACGGGATGGGAATTCAGCTAATTTAAATAAAGCCAATTTCTGACCAAAACTAAGTTACGAGGAGCTAATACGATTTAAATTTCTGTTTTTTTGATTTGAGTAACTATACATTCAGAACTTGAGTAATTTTTCAACTTTATCATTACTTTATCATCCGCTTTAACCATTAACATTTCTAACTCTTCTAGATGAAACGACTCCTCCCCTACCTCAACAGACAAATCACCTTTGACTAGATAGATAAATAACCATTGATTATAAACTTCAAATTCTTCAAATAAATCAATCGTTAAATATTTGCAAATAGCGTTGTATTTTTCTGAAAAAATGACATTAAAATCTACCACAACACCTTTACTACTAGCAGTCGTTGTCAATTTCCCTAAGAATTGATCTTGATCAAATTGTTTCAATTCTTTCTCATAAAATCCTTTATGAGAAATTTTCATTTCGCCTTCAATGATCATTAAAATACGCTCATGATTCGGGAAATTTGTAAATACAGATTCTTTCACCTCAACCAAAGCACTACTGATTCTAAAATCAAAATCTTCATCAATAAAGTTTGAAAATTCTGGATAGATATAGTATTGACGAGAACTACCGCCAGACCAATCTGTTTGAATAATATTTATTTTTGAAATCTTTTTAATATCCATTAGAGCTTACTTTTGAGGATAAGATTAAGTATATTTATAGAATAAATTTGCATTTCATTAAAATGAATCAAGAAGAAAATTATCTTGTACGAAAATCTGACGGTAAAGAAGAATACTTTTCATTTCAAAAACTCTACAATTCACTGATCAATTCAAATGCATCAATTGATCAAGCGAAAGGTATTGTTGACGAATTAAAAGTAAAGATTCATGAAGGAATAAGCACGAATAAAATACATAGTATGGCTTTTAGAATGCTTAAAAAACAATCATTAAGATCTGCATCATGCTATTACCTAAAAAAAGGAATCATGGAATTAGGTCCTACTGGTTATCCTTTTGAAACATTTATCAGCGAATTATTTCATGCTGAAGGATATACTTCAGAAAGAAGCATCCTATTAAAAGGAAAATGTGTTAACCATGAAATTGATGTCATTGCAAAAAAAGCAAATGAAATGATGATTATGGAGTGTAAATACAAAAACATTGCAGGCGTGCCTGTTGATGTTAAAGTACCCCTTTACATTCATTCTAGATTTCAAGACGTTCTAGATAATGGTTTAATGCAGCTACCTTTTACAGAATTTAAAGGATGGATAGTAACAAACTCTCGTTTTACGGAAGACGCTATTTCATTTTCGAAATGTAAAGAAATTCATTTATTAAGTTGGGACTACCCGTTACAGTCCTCACTAAAAAAGAGGATTGACGATCTAAATCTTTATCCTATTACATGTTTGACGACCATTACAAATAACGAAAAAAAATGGTTCTTAAGTAAAAACATTGTCTTGGTTAAAGACATTGTTGAAAAGGAAAATATACTTACGAAAGCAGGAATTAATTCAAAAAGAAAATCTAAAATATTAGACGAAGCAATCAATTTAATAAATACACAAAATTGCATATAATCTCAAAAAAACATGATTAAGAAAACATTACTTTTTATTACCTCTATTCTTTTATTTCTTTCTTGTGCTAAGAAAAATCAAGAGGAACAAGCAAAGATAGATGACGAAATTATTTCAACATATCTTTCTAAAAATAACATTACCGCTATTAAAAGTGAAAGTGGATTGTATTATTCATTTGATGAAGAAGGAGATCAGAAAAGAAAACCTACTTCAAATTCTCAGGTAAAAGTAGCTTACAAAGGATATCTATCAAATAATGAAGTTTTTGATGAAAGTAATTCAGATGGTATTGTATTTGGGTTAAATCAAGTTATTGAAGGTTGGACTGAAGGCATTACCTATTTTGGAGAAGGTGGAAGCGGTAAATTATTTATCCCTTCATCTTTAGGTTATGGAAATAAAGCAACGGGCTCAATTCCAGCAAACAGTGTTTTAATTTTTGAAATTCACTTAATTGAAGTCTATTAACATCAGTTTATTACTTCGGCTGCTTCTTCTATTAGTTCTTTATAATCATACTGTAAATCTTCATGTAATGCACTACATGCTTTTTGTAAACTAACAATTTGTCTTTTGTAGATATTGAAGACTACTAAGTTATGATCTAGAGCATCTGGAAAATTAGCTAAATGCTTACAAAAATAAAGTAACAATTCAATTTCAGTTGTTGCTTCTTTAGAAAACTTAATGTACTTTTTAATATTTCTTATAATTTTCTGAATTGATTTCTTCATCGTTTTCCAGGATCTGGCATCAATAACTTCAAAAAGTTCATCTATTTCTTGTTTGATTTTAGATATATAATTGTCTTCGTAAGCAGATTCGAATAAATAATAATGCAGCAACTCTTTGTTATCTTTACTATACTTCGCAATTTTGTATACTAAATCCACCAGTTCCTCTTGTGGTAAATGCTGAATTTCTTTTTTGATCGTATTAATTGATGAAATTTTCATTTTTCAGTATTTTCCTCAAACCATTTCCATAAAGGCTCATCCGGAACAGGCGCTTTTATTTCAATTACTTCCTTTGTAGTTGGATGCGTTAATTTAAGATAGCGTGCATGTAAATGAATTGAACCATCTGGATTAGAGCGTCGAGCTCCATATTTTACATCACCTTTAATGATAGAGCCAATTGTAGACAATTGAACGCGAATTTGATGATGTCTTCCTGTTTCTAATTCAACTTCCAGTAAATGATATTTATCTGATTTCAAAAGCGTTTTATACTCTAAAATAGCTTTTTTACTCCCTTTTGATTCATCTAAAGATGCGTATGACTTGTTTTGCTTCTCATTCTTCTTTAAAAAATGAATCAGTTGATCAGAAGACTTAGATGGTGGTTTTTCAACAACTGCCCAATACGTTTTCTGAGTAGACTTATCTCTAAACTGCTCATTTAAACGTGACAATGCTTTACTAGTCTTAGCAAAAACCACTACACCACTCGTTGGCCTGTCTAAACGATGAACAACTCCGCAAAAAACATTTCCAGGTTTATTATATTTTTCTTTTAAAAAAACCTTTATTTTATCTGGTAATGTTTCATCACCTGTTTTATCACCTTGAACAATATCAGATGCTTTTTTATTAACGACTATAATATGATTATCCTCAAAAAGAACATCAATTCCTTTATCAATAGAACTTCCTTGTATCATGCTTATTCTATGAACTAATATTGTTCTTTTTCATTAGGAAAATCTCCAGATTTAACATCTTTTATATAATCTTGAAAAGAAGTCATCATTTGATCGTATAAATTATTATACTTTCTTAAAAACCTAGGACTAAACTCATTGTTAATTCCTAACATGTCATGCACCACTAAAACCTGTCCATCAACGCCATTTCCTGCACCAATACCAATGATAGGAATAGAAACCGTTTCAGCAACTTTTTTAGCTAAATGAGCAGGTATTTTCTCTAAAACAATAGCAAAACATCCTGCCTCTTCAAGTGCTTTTGCATCTTCAATTAATTGATGAGCCTCTTCATCTTCTTTCGCTCTAACCACATAAGTACCAAACTTATAAATAGATTGTGGTGTTAAACCAAGATGTCCCATAACTGGTATTCCAGCAGTTAAAATCCGAGATATAGATTCAATTATTTCTCTTCCTCCTTCTAATTTAACAGAATGTCCACCAGACTCTTTCATGATCTTAATTGCATTCGAAAGTGCTTCTTTAGAATTCCCTTGATAAGAACCAAAAGGCATATCTACAACAATTAACGCTCTACTTACAGCTCTAACGACAGATGAAGCATGATAAATCATCTGATCCAACGTAATTGGCAATGTAGTTTCATGACCAGCCATTACATTAGAAGCTGAATCTCCTACTAATATCACATCAATCCCTGCCGAGTCGATAATTCTAGCCATTGAAAAATCATATCCTGTTAACATAGATATTTTTTCTCCTGCATTCTTCATTTCTTGCAGTGTGTGTGTTGTAACTTTCTTTACGTTTTTATGAACAGACATAGTTAACTATTTTTCTATTAAAAGAAGTTCAATAAATATTAATCGAACAAATACAAATATATGGTTTTAATACTGATTATCCATCTTGGCAACTTTTAGCCTACCAATAATCTTCTTGTGTTATGCTTACAGAAATATTAAACTTAATTTCTAATTAAATTTGAAAAGTAAAAAACATTTGAGTTACTCCTTCTCTAAACGTACCCCACGAAGTGAGCCGATATGATAAATCGCATCCCCTTTATTAACAACTGGAGATTCATTTACACAAAAAATAAATCCATGATGAGCTGCTTTTACTTTCTTTTCAATCTTCCCAAATGGATCCGTAACCATTCCTAAAACTTCACCTTTTTGAACTTCTGATCCATTTTTAACAATCGACTGAAACATGCCAGAATTAGGTGCCCTCATCCATCTATGTTCATCGATCACTATAGATTTGTTAACTTTTTGAAAATCCTTGAAATCATTCATCCCTAAATGCTTCAAAACACGCTTCACTCCATTAATTCCTTCTTCTACAATTTCCTCTTCAATAGAATCAGCTTTTCCACCTTCAAACAATAGAATTTTCTTCCCTCTCTTATGCATTGACTCCCTAATTGATTTAGAAATATAAGATGAATTTACAATAAAAGGAGGATTAAATATCTCAGCCAACTCCATGCTTTCTTTATCCTTAAAGACGCATCTTATTTGAGCCATGTTATTCCTCTTAGCTGCACCCGTATGAAAATCAATCACATAATCAACATTAGGGGCTATTTCTTTCATGAAATGATAAGCGAATTGACTTGCTAAAGAACCATTTTTAGCACCTGGAAAAGACCGATTCAAATCTCGGCCATCAGGCAACACCCTCGTTAAATTTAAAAATCCAAAAATATTAAAAACAGGAATACAAATAATTGTTCCTGCCTTCGGTTTATGATATCCTTTTCGTATGATTCTTCTAATTACTTCTACACCATTTATTTCATCACCGTGCATTCCGGCCATCAATAAAACAACTGGTCCGTCTTTAAGCGCTCTGTTGATAATAACAGGAACTTGAACTGGAGTATGTGTGTGAAGCTTGGCAACATTTAAGTTTAATTGCGCGCCTTTACCTGGTAAAATTTCTTCACCAAGCATAATAATTTTTGTCCTCTTAGAAATCATTTAACAATTCTTCTCTAAATATTGAATAATAATATCTGCAATATCTTTACCTGTAGTAGATTCAATCCCTTGTAAACCAGGAGACGAATTCACTTCTAAAACTAAAGGCCCTCTTACTGATTGTAATAAATCAACACCTGCAATACCTAATCCTACAGCCTCAGCAGCACGAATAGCAGTCTCTTCTTCCTCTTTGGAAAGTTCAATTATTCTTGAAGACCCACCTCTATGCAAGTTCGATCTAAACTCACCAGGCTTTCCTTGTCGTTTCATTGCTCCAACAACTTGTCCATCAACTACAAAAGCACGGATATCAGCCCCTTTAGCTTCCTTAATAAACTCTTGAACGATTACTCTAGCTTTTAAGCCATTAAATGCCTCTAAAACAGATTGTGCAGCGTTTTGATTTTCAGCTAAAACAACACCTAAACCTTGAGTTCCTTCTAACAACTTAAGAACTACGGGAGCACCACCAGCTGACTCAACAACATGTTCTACATTTTTAGAATAGTTGGTAAAAACAGTCTTAGGTAACCCTAATCCCTCTCTTGAAAGAACTTGCAAACATCTTAATTTATCTCTCGAATGTATAATACCTCTAGATCCCACGGCAGAAAAAACATTCATCATTTCAAATTGCCTAACAACAGCAGTACCATAAAAAGTTACTGAAGCTCCAATTCTAGGAATTACAGCATCAAAACCCTTTAAATATTGATCACCATAATAAAGAGAAGGTCCAGATTGCTCTATCTCAATATTACATTTCGAGTGATCAATAACATGTGCTTGATGTCCTCTTTTCTCAGCTGCCTCAACCAATCTTCTAGTTGAATACAATGAAGAATTTCTTGATAAAATTGCAATTTTCATTCTTAAGTTATTTTAAAGATGTTAAATTAGATGATATAAATAAGATATACTAAAGATTCATTAATAATTCTTTGATAAATATTTCCTACTAGTATCAATAATAAAGTTTTTATTTAACAACTTCCTTCCAATCAAAACAGAGGTCCTCAAACCATTTCTATTTGTAAGTGAAAAAGGAGCGTTAAATGTTTTACCGAAAAAAGTGATTGGTAAACTAATAATGTAACGGAATTGAGCATTTCCTGATGAAGAAGTAACTTTCTTCTTAGTAAACTCTTTAAAATAAAATTTTTCTCCGGTAAATCCGCTATCTTTAACTTGCAAGAACACAACTTCCAAACAAGTGCTCCCTTCAAAATCAACCAACTCTATATGCGAACAATCAATACTACATGAATATGCACCTGAATCAATTTTTACACCTATACCTTTTATTTTTATAGAAAAAAAACAAGCTTGTTCTTTTCTACCTATTAAAATTTTATCTTGACTTAACATATAAATTCATCAAAACGTCAATACTACTTTTTACGATTCAAAAGAACAATTTTAAATCGATAATATGAATCAAAATAAAAAATATTTAAAAAAATAAGTTAAACAGTATGTTATATTAGAATTAATTCGTAATATTGCACCCCAAATTACACGGGAAATTAGAAAATTAGAATCATGGATATTTTAAAACAAATTGAGAACGAATTAGTTGAAGTAAAAAGCTTCCCTTATTTCAAAAGCGGATATACTGTAACTGTTTCATATAAGATTAAAGAAGGAGCTAAAGAACGTATTCAGCTTTTCCAAGGAGTTGTTCTACAACGTCGTGGTTCTGGAGTTACAGAAACTTTTACGGTAAGAAAAATGTCAGGTAACATTGGTGTTGAGCGTATTTTTCCTATGGCTTCACCATTCTTAGAAGCCATCGTTGTTAACAAGAAAGGATTTGTTCGTCGTGCACGTATCTTTTACTTCAGAAACCTTACTGGTAAGTCTGCTCGTATTCGTGAAAAAAGAAGTTTTTCAAGTAAACAAAAATAATAGAAGTTCACTTCTGAAAAAAGCTTCCTCAATAGAGGGAGCTTTTTTTATACCCTTAACTTTATGAGTAAAAAGAGAAAAGTTATAGTCAAGAAAAGGAAAAATTCATACTTCTACCCTATTCTTATTCTATCCTCTTTCATTGTATGCGCTTCATATTACATTTTTTACTACAAACCTAAAGTCAAAACACAACAAATAAATACGTTCGTAATGAATATTCCAAAAGGGTATCAAAGTAACGGTATAGATGTTTCTCATCATCAAGGTAAAATAAATTGGAGTCGACTCTTCAACACTTATAAATACGATACCATTATACATTTTGTATATTGTAAAGCCACTGAAGGATCTACTCACATTGATAAAAATTACGAATACAACCAATCAGAATTAATAAATCTAAACGTCAAACAAGGCGCCTATCATTTTTTCACATTAACTTCTCCTCCAACAGAACAAGCTCAACATTTTTTAAACGTCATTAAACATAATGATTTTGATCTTCCACCAGTTTTAGATGTTGAAATAGAAGACCATTCAAACGATTCTCTTATAGAAAAAATGAAGATTTGGCTTGAAATCATAGAAGAAAAAACAGGTAAAAGACCTGTAATTTATACATCACTCCATTTTTTCGAAACCAAATTTCAAAACCAATTCCAAAACTATAAATTTTGGATAGCAGCCTATAAAGATTCTCTTCCTTCAAACGACAAAAGAATTATTCATTGGCAATACACAGACAATGCACAACTCCCAGGCTTAAAAGGACGAATTGATGCAAATGTTTCAAACTTATTCAAAAAAGAATAATCTATACCTACCTCAAAACGATATAAAAAAACAAAAGTTTTTTAACAATTAAAACAAATTTCATAAGGTTAATTCAAGAATTTAATTTAATTTTACACAACAAAAATTCAGAAAATGAACTTACACGAATATCAAGGAAAGTCAATATTGAAAAGCTTTGGAGTTACAATTCAAGAAGGGGTTGTAATTGACAAAGTTGAAGATGCACAAGCTGCTGCTAAAAAACTAACTGAGGAAACAGGTACTAGTTGGTACGTGGTTAAAGCTCAGATACATGCTGGTGGTCGTGGTAAAGGAGTAGTTGCTGAAACAGGTTCTCACGGTGTTGTTTTAGCTAAAGGTATAGATAAGCTAGATGCTACAGTTAGTGGTATATTAGGTGGACACCTAGAAACTGCTCAAACTAACGGTGTTGGTAAGAAAGTAAACAAAGTTTTAATTGCACAAGATGTTTACTATCCAGGAGAGTCAGATATTGCTGAATTTTATATGTCGGTTTTATTAGATAGAGAGTCTGGAAGAAATGTTATCGTTTACTCTACAGAAGGAGGAATGGATATTGAACATGTTGCTGAACATACTCCAGAATTAATTTTCAAAGAAGAAATAGATCCAAGAGTAGGAATTCAAGGATTCCAAACTCGTAAAATTGCTTTTAATTTAGGTCTTTCAGGAAAAGCATTTAAAGACATGACTAAATTTATAGCTAACTTATATGCTGCATTTGAAGGTTGTGATGCTTCTATGTTTGAAATCAATCCTGTTTTCAAGACTTCTGATGACAAAATCATTGCAGTTGATGCTAAAGTAACATTAGACGCTAATTCATTATTCCGTCACCCAGACTACGCAGCAATGCGTGATACTAGTGAAGAAGACCCTACAGAAGTTGAGGCTGATGAAGCAGGATTAAACTTCGTGAAATTAGATGGGAATGTTGGATGTATGGTAAACGGTGCTGGTTTAGCTATGGCTACTATGGACATCATAAAATTATCAGGCGGTAACCCAGCTAACTTTTTGGACGTGGGTGGAACTGCAAATGCTGAAAGAGTTGAAAAAGCTTTCCATATTATTTTAAAAGACCCAAATGTTAAAGCTATTTTAATTAACATATTTGGTGGAATTGTAAGATGTGATAGAGTTGCTCAAGGAATAGTTGATGCATACAAAAACATGGGATCAATTCCTGTACCTTTAATTATCCGTTTACAAGGAACAAATGCAGTAGAAGCTAAAGAATTAATTGATGCTTCTGGATTGAATGTTCATTCAGCTGTACTTCTTCAAGAAGCTGCTGATTTAGTAAAAGAAGTTTTAGCATAAGCTAAAGATATAATTTCATAAAACGTCTTCTCAAAATGAGAAGACGTTTTTTTTTCACTAAAATAAACAATTCTAAGTTTATTTTTTCAAAATTTCATAATAACTAACTGGTTAAGATTAACAACATAAAAAAAAATATATTATATTTGATTATGTATCATACAATTATCTCTTTAATTTTTCTATTTACTTCTGTAGTTTCATTCAGCCAAACATTTGGACCTACTAAAAGTAAATCTTTTTATTACGATGTAGATAATTTTAGCTTGACTCCTGAATCAATGAAAGTCCTAAAAGATTTTTCCGAAGAGGTAAAGGATACACCAATTGAAATAATTGAAATAATTGGATACATAGAGGATAATGACGCAATTGTTTACAATAAAATAAAGTCCAAAAAAAGAATGGACGCATTAAAAAAAACGATTGATACCACTATAGTTGTTAGACAATATAAACCATTAGATATTGACTATGCTCCTGCTTTTCTATACTCATATGAAGATGGTTTTAACTGGAGGCGAGTTGACATTACTTATAGACAGGTATACAATATTGAGTCTGAGAACTCAAATACTGCTAATACGAATAAAAAAAGAGAACCTAATATACAGAAACAAGATAAAAACAATTATATTTCTACTTCAAATTTAGGCTCAAATGAAATCTATGAAATTTCAAATGGCGGTAATGGAACTATAATAAAAGCTGAATTAGAAGAAAGGAGTCAATTAAACTTGAATGAAGTTTCGACACTAGAAACAACTCAGAACAAAAATAATAATTCAGAAAATTCAAACAACCTTACCGATCAAAATTCAGCTACTAATCAAAATACCACAAGTGAACGTCAACCTAGTTCTAACTCAACCTCTGAACAAGTAAATAGAAATACGAATGAAGCTGTAGCTAATAATAATTCAGTCCAAAACACAAATAATTCGACCAACCAAAATAATCCAACGAATCAAAATTCAGCAAGCTCTCAAAACGAAACAA
>Ga0209702_10002744_pt1 | contig 29689 bp, 25 predicted proteins | sample FRY01_FD_187210 | JGI IMG/M metagenome (GOLD analysis project Ga0209702, IMG submission 187210) | Freshwater microbial communities from Lake Fryxell liftoff mats and glacier meltwater in Antarctica - FRY-01 (SPAdes) (version 2) | ecosystem: Environmental > Aquatic > Freshwater > Ice > Glacier... | reverse complement strand
CCAAATATTCCAAGCAATCTAAATCCGTCTTGAATCTATCAGTAAACTCTAAAATGCTTTCTCCTGTAAACTTTTCCATAGCTAAAATTTTCAGTCACCAAGGTAAGTATTTATTTGTTCACCTCAATAAATTTATTGGTGATTACTTCGAAATTCAATATAATGATGATAAAAGACATATAACAGCTAGTGTTCCACTTTATGATTTTAGGTGTATTACTGCAAAATCTTCCGAACTAACCATCTTTAATAAAAAAAGTACTATAATTGTAAAAAGCTCTGACAAAAATGAAAAAGAAATAACTCCTGTAGTAACTATTGGATTAAAGACTAATACAGAAACCGATTTAGTATTAAGAATTGAAAAAGCGTTTTTTCATTTATCAAAATTTTACAATAAACCAAAAAGTAACGAATCTTTCTAAAATAAAAAATGGAAAAATTCAATATAAATAATTCAGATGATTTTGAAATAATTGTTAATGATATAAGAACTGGTAGAATTCCTATTTTATGTAAAGAACCATATTGGGAACTTTATAGAGGTCAATCAAAAAACACTTATGAACTAAAATCAAATCTTTCTAGAAGTTGTAATTCAATTCAAGAATTAGCAAAAAAAGAAAAAGAGTTAATTGATAGTTTTAAAGAAACAATTTCGAAAACGACAAATCCAAATAAATTCATTCATCTTTCTAATAATAATGCTACAGTTTTTGAAAACGAATGGAGATGGATTGAACAAGCACAACATTACAGATTGCCAACACGCTTATTAGATTGGACAATTAAGCCTGAAATTGCATTATTTTTTGCAGTTGAAAGTTCTAAAAATGATGTTGGTCAGTTTTGGGTTTATAAATCACATTTAGATTGGAGTTGTGATATACATTTCGATAAAAACCCATATTCAGAAAATGATTTTGACATAATATCAAATAGTAGTTTTTACATAAGTGAAAATCATAATGACAAAATTGCGGAAAAAAGGAGAGAATTTCAAGACGGCAAATTTACGATTCAAAACCATAATCAATCTCTATTGTCTATGGAAAAACAGGATAAATTGAAAGACAAAATAATTAAACACACCATAAACCCTAAAGCAAAAGAAGATTTACTAAAATATTTGAACAAAATAAACATAAATAAAGAAACAGTTTATGTAAAATATGATGAAGAAATAGAGAATATTATTTCAAATTTGAAACAAAAGTTGAACCTTAAATAAAAAAAGGATTCTAATCTAATGCAAGCATCCCGTTTCTAAACAATAACACAATAATTATTTAGCAGCTTTCACCTTTAAACTTCTACCATAAAGTTGTCTTCCCAATTCTGCCAGAAAAGGGAATCCAATAGCGTCATATTCATATATATTGTCATTGAAAACCTGGTCTTTGTTGACTAAAAGTGTTGCCGAAACCATAAATTCTACTTTGTTTTTGATGTCGACAATGTAGGCACAGTCAATCAAAGTTCCATAAGCAGTACCCACTTTATTGTAAATTTTTATATTCGCTGGGATATTTTCTTTTGTATCACCAAACATAAAAAATTTGCAATACCCATCATAATAATGAACGGGATCATAACCCGCATTTTTAGGCAGATTTTGCATCGAAAATAATATAAATTCTCTGTCTTTTTCGGTCAATTTGAAACGTTCTGACTCTTTGAATGCTTCCGGAAAAACAATTCTTTTTAGTGTATTATGAAGTGTTTCCAAAGGATAGTGATTTCTATTCGAAAAATCAAATTGCTCATTTACAAGTTGACCGTCTTTCATAAATCCCATTCCTTTTTTAATATTATTTATAGTCAAAGGAATCGAAGGTTTACTTAAAACGGATGGGATTTTGAGCATTGAATCCTCATTTTTATAAAGTGTTATTGGTTTTGTTGCCAAACTTCTTGGATCAGAACCCGAAACGCGATGAGAAAGTCTAAAAGGCTGCAGTCCTTTGGTTTTCATACTTTCGTTAACAGCATCAAATCCTAAAAACTCGAGTAAATTTGTACTTGCTTCGTTATCACTAACGGCAAAAACTTTTGAAATTTCTTTTGAAAACTGTAGTTTATCAGGAGTTCCTTCGATGGAATATTGGGTGTCTTTTGAAGTGTTTTCAATAGTGTTCAACTTTTCCAGTGCTAAAATCGCAATGGGGAATTTGATGGTGCTTGCCGGATAAAAGTAATTCTCAGCATTCAAATGATAGGTATAATCTTTGAAACTGACTTTATTGTTTTTGTCTCTAAGAATTTGGGTATAAATAATTTGAAGTTCAAAGCCTTCTGGATTTGCCATCACGTTTTTTATCTTCGGATTATCAGAAGCCAAGGTTTCTTGCAGTATATTTTTCTTGGTGGAAGAACATCCAAACTGTAAAAAAACAAGCGTTATTGGCATTAAAAAACGGAAAAGTTTCATCTGTAATTATTTTAAATTAAATATTATAATTCCATACGATTGGTATAATTCCTTTTTCTTCCAAATATAAGTTGGATTTACTAAAATGCTTATTTCCAAACCATTTCCTTTGATTGGCGCTCATTGGCGAAGGATGTCCCGATTCTAAAACGAGGTGTTTGGTTCTGTCAATTTTAGCACCTTTCTTTTGGGCAAATTTTCCCCAAAGCAAGAATACCACATTCTCTTTTTCATCCGAGATTTTCTGGATTACAGCATCGGTAAAAAGATTCCATTTCAAATGTTTATGACTATTTGGTGTATCTTTTCTAACAGAAAGTGAAGCGTTTAAAAGCAATATTCCTTGTTTTGCCCAAGATTCTAAATTTCCTGAATTTGGAAAAAAAATAGTTCCCAAATCGTCATTCAATTCCCTAAAAATATTGCGCAAAGATGGCGGAATTTTAACGTTATTATTTACCGAAAAACACAAACCGTTCGCTTCACCAGCGCCGTGATAAGGATCTTGACCAATAATAACGACTTTCAAATCTTGGAACGAACAGTAATCAAAAGCGGCAAATATCAATTCTTTCGGCGGAAAACAACGGTAATTTTGATATTCTTCATCAACTGAATTCAATAATTCCTGAAAATAAGATTTCTGGATTTCTTCGGATAAAATAGATTGCCAAGAAGGATTGAGAGGAAGTTTAGTCATTATACATAAATCAAGTCGCTTTTTATGTTATTGAGAAACCGTTCTGATAAATGAGGTCCTTTTCTAACTATTTCAATTTTTGTAAATAATTTGTTTTCTAAATAAGCATATAAACCCATTAGAACGCTATACGATGGCTGATTGAATTCGACGAAAAAATCAACATCACTTTCGGAATTTTCCAATCCTTTTGCATAAGAACCAAACAAAGCAATTGACACAACCCCATAATTATCTTTAAGGAATTGCTTGTCCGTTTGTAAAGTATTGATTATTTCGTCCTTTTTCATTTAACAAAGATAAAAATTAATTGTTTTAGATTAGAAGAACTTTTGAAGTTTGTAACTTTGCGTAAATTTCGACATAAATAAATGATATCCATTACAGAAAAAACACTTCAAGATTTACAATTTCCAACTGTTCTCGAAACCATTTCGGCCATTTGCAACACCGATATTGGCAAGCAAAAAGCACTCGAAATCATCCCTTTCCGAGACAAGGAAACGTTGATGAATGCTTTGATGCAAACCTCTGAATATGTTTCGTCTTTCCAAAATAACAATGCGATTCCCAATCACGGTTTTGATGCTATTACGTATGAAATCAAGTTTTTGGGCATTGAAGACAGTTTTCTGGAAGTGGGCGGTTTCCGGAAAATTGCAACTATTTCGGATACCACGAATTTTATGCTGAATTATTTCAACAAATTCGACGATTATTACCCTTACTTGAATGCAAAAGCGTCTAAAATACAAATAACCAAGGAAATCAGTAGTTTGATTGATGTTGTGGTCGATAAATATGGAGAAATCAAAGACAATGCTTCTCCCGATTTATTGAATATTAGACGGGAAATGAATTCCGTTCGAGGCAAAGTCAACCAGAGTTTTGGAGTCGCTTTGACGCAATACAATTCTTTGGGTTATTTAGATGACATAAAGGAAAGTTTTGTGCAAAATCGTAGAGTTTTAGCGGTTTTAGCAATGTATCGCCGCAAAGTGAAAGGATCAATTTTAGGTAGTTCTAAAACGGGAAGTATTGCGTATATCGAACCCGAAATGACCTTGAAATATTCACGAGAACTAAGCAATTTGGAATACGAAGAGAAAGAAGAAATTACTCGAATTTTAAAACAATTGTCCAACCAAATTCGTCCGTTTTTGCCGTTGCTAATTCAATATCAGGATTTCTTGAGCGACATAGACGTGATTGCCGCAAAAGCAAAATATGCCAATAGAATCAATGGAATTTTGCCAGCAATTACTGAAAATAGAAGATTGTATTTCAGGGATGCCTTCCATCCTATTTTGTATTTGAACAACAAACAGAAAAACGAAATTACACATCCCCAAACTTTTGAATTAAATCAGGAAAAAAGAATTATCGTAATTTCTGGCCCTAATGCTGGCGGAAAAACTATCTCGTTGAAAACCGTTGGATTACTCCAATTAATGTTGCAATCCGGAATGCTGATTCCCGTTCACGAACGCAGTGAAACCTTTTTATTCGATAGAATATTAACTGATATTGGTGACAATCAATCTATTGAAAATCATTTGAGTACCTACAGTTACCGACTGAAGAATATGAATTATTTCTTAAAAAAGTGCAACCAAAAAACAATGTTTTTGATTGATGAATTTGGTACAGGTTCCGATCCAGAATTGGGTGGTGCTTTGGCCGAAATTTTCTTGGAAGAATTCTATCATCGGGAAGCTTTCGGAATTATAACCACACATTATTCGAACCTAAAGATTCTAGCCAACGAATTACCTTTTGCCATAAATGCCAATATGTTATTCGACGAAAAAACCTTGGAACCTTTGTATAAATTGGTTTTAGGACAAGCTGGAAGTTCTTTTACCTTTGAAGTAGCTTTAAAAAACGGAATTCCGTTCAGCTTAATTAATCGAGCGAAAAAGAAAATAGAAGTGGGAAAAGTACGTTTTGACAAAACCATTGCTTCACTTCAAAAAGAACGTTCAAAATTAGAAAAAACTTCTATCAATCTAAAAGAAGAAGAAACAAAAGCGCGAGAAGAAGGTAGAAAAATGGAAACAATCAACGTGAAAATCAAGCAAAAACTGGAAAGCTATCAAGAATTGTACGATAGCAACCAGAAAACGATTTACATTGGACAAAAAATAGAAGATATTGCCCAGAAATATTTCAATAATAAAAGCAAGAAAGACCTCATTGGCGAATTTCTAAAAATTATCGAAATCGAAAACTCCAAACGCATAAAAGCTACTCCAAAAGAAGCTAAAGCAATTGTAGAAAAGAAAAAGGAAGTCATCAAAGAGATTGAAGTCAAGGTCGAAGAAATTAGAATTGAGAAAAAAGAAAAGAAACTAAAACCTGTTATCGAAAAACCAAAAGCTATTCTAAAACTTGGCGACAGAGTACGAATGTTTGATGGAAAAGCTGTGGGAAGCATCGACAATATTGAAAAAAATAAAGCCACCGTCAATTACGGAATGTTTACTTCGAAAGTGAGTTTAGATCTTTTAGAATTAGTTGAAGCGGTTAAAAAGTAGGCAGTTTTCAGTAGCAGTTTTCAGCCTCGCAATAACATAAACAATACAAAAAATGCAAAAATTACCCAAAAATAAAAAAATAATCCTCTTTGACGGCGTTTGCAATTTGTGCGATTCCGCGGTGCAATTTGTGATAAAACACGATAAAAAAGATGTCTTTCGATTTGTTGCTTTGCAATCCGAGTTGGGGAAGGAAATTCTAAAACATATTGGAATCAACTCCATAAATATTGATAGTATTATTCTTTATGAACCCGGAATTGCTTATTATTATAAATCAGCAGCGGCTTTGCAAATCGCAAAAAATCTTGGTGGATTTTTCCATTTTGGTACACTATTCAAAATTATTCCAACGGGAATTAGCAACAAACTTTATGATTATATTGCCAAAAATCGTTACAAATGGTATGGCAAAAAAGAACAATGTATGATTCCGACTAAAGAATTACAAGCCAAATTTTTAGGATAAAAAATAATTATGATAATTATCATAAAATATATTTTGAAGGAAGTATATATTTGGATAATTAAATTAAACAAATTATGAAAGACACTACACTTTTTTCTTGGGATAACGGAACCATTATTATGGTAGTCGTATTCGGTTTAGTAATTATAGGAATCGTTTCGGCTGTTTTGCTTATGATGTTTTCCGATAAAAAGAAATAATATTGCAAAAAAAGAGGATGCCTAAATGGACATCCTCTTGCAATTTTATAACTTTAGACTGGAAATATTAACTTCGAATCAGTTTTCTATATTTCAATCGTTTTGGAGTCAAATCGCCACCCAAACGTTTCTTTTTATTTTCCTCATAATCAGAGAATCCACCCTCGAAATAATATACTTCAGAGTTGCCTTCGAACGCTAGAATGTGCGTACAAATTCTGTCCAAGAACCATCTGTCGTGCGAAATCACTACGGCACAACCTGCAAAATTCTCCAAACCTTCTTCTAATGCACGGAGCGTGTTGATATCCAAATCATTCGTAGGTTCATCCAGCAAAAGCACGTTTCCTTCTTCTTTCAAAGTCATCGCAAGATGCAAACGGTTCCGTTCTCCACCAGAAAGCATCGAAACTTTCTTGTTTTGGTCGCTTCCGCCAAAGTTGAATCGGCTTAAATACGCACGGGAATTTACTTGTCTTCCGCCCATCATAATCATTTCCTGACCATCTGCAAAGTTTTCCCAAATGGATTTGTCTGGATTAATGTTTGAATGCGCTTGATCTACATACGCAATTTTTACGGTGTCACCAATCAAAAATTCGCCCGCATCAGGTTTTTCTTCGCCCATAATCATTTTAAAAATAGTTGATTTACCTGCACCATTTGGCCCAATAATTCCAACAATTCCAGCTTGTGGTAAATTAAAATTCAAATTGTCGTAAAGTAATTTTTCGCCAAAAGCTTTTGCTACATTTTTAGCTTCGATTACATTGGTTCCCAATCTTGGTCCATTTGGAATATAAATTTCCAGATTTTCATCCAATTGTTTTTGGTCTTCGTTTAAGAGTTTGTCGTAATTCTGTAAACGTGCTTTTTGTTTGGATTGACGTCCTTTTGCACCTTGGCGAACCCATTCCAACTCACGTTCCAATGTCTTCCTGCGTTTCGAAGCCACTTTTTCTTCTTGAGCCATACGCCCTGTTTTTTGTTCCAACCAAGACGAATAATTTCCTTTCCAAGGAATTCCTTCTCCTCTATCCAATTCTAAAATCCAACCGGCAACATTATCCAAAAAGTACCTGTCGTGCGTTACAGCAATTACAGTTCCTGCATATTGTGCCAAATGTTGTTCTAACCAAAGAACACTTTCTGCATCCAAGTGATTCGTGGGTTCATCCAGCAACAAAACATCAGGTTGTTGCAATAACAAACGGCATAAAGCCACACGACGACGTTCACCACCCGATAAATTTTTGATAGGAGTATCCGCTTCAGGAGTACGCAAAGCATCCATCGCAATTTCAAGTTTGGTATCGATTTCCCAAGCGCCTAGTGCATCAATTTTATCCTGCAAAACAGCTTGACGATCCATTAGCTTGTCCATTTTATCAGCATCTTCATAGTTTTCAGGAAGACCAAATAAATCGTTAATATTATTATATTCTTCAAGAACTGCCATTGTTTCGGCAACGCCTTCTCTCACGATTTCGATAACCGTTTTAGTATCGTCTAATTGTGGATCTTGTTCCAAATAACCCACGGTATAACCCGGTTGAAAAACTACGTCACCTTGATAATTTTTATCAACTCCTGCAATAATCCTCAAAAGAGATGATTTTCCGGAACCGTTTAAACCCAAAATACCAATTTTTGCTCCGTAAAAGAAACTCAAATAAATATTTTTCAATACTGGTTTGTCGCTGCTTGAGTAGGTTTTACTCAATTTTTGCATCGAAAATATAACTTTTTTATCGTCTGCCATTTTCTATATAAAATTTAAAATTCGTTTTTCAAAATAATTACAATCTGCCTTTCAAAGAACTAAAGACCCAAGCATTGGCCAAAAATCCTACGCCAACTGCTGCAAAACCCCAACCAGACACATCTCGATATCGAAAAGCACCTAATCCTATAAGCAACAATCCCATTGTTATCATTAATAATGTTGCCCATCCTAAAATGGTATTTTTATTCATTCCCATAATTATAATAGTATTATTTTGAATTACAAATATCGTAAATTTTACTGCTAATTAAATATTTTAAAAAGCATTTCTCTTAACAAATCGGATTGTGGCAAAGCATTTGCGCCAACTCCTTTGCTTTTCACATCAACATCTCTTAGAGCTCCCACAATCTGGCTCACTTTCCGCATTGGATAATTTTTCAAAGCTAAATCATAATCCTTTAAAAAAAAGGGATTCACGCCCAATACAGCGGCAACATTTTTTGGATTTCTATCTTTCAATCCGTGGTATTTTAATATTTTGATAAAAAATCCAAATACGGTGCTAGTAGTTACCACTAAGGGATTTGCTTTTTGATTATCAGAGAAATATTGTACAATTTGGTAGGCTTTCATTTGGTTTTTAGAACCCAAAGCATTTAGCAATTCAAAATTATTAAAATCCTTGCTGAAACCAATGTTTTCCTCAATATGTTTCGGTGTAATCGTGCTGCCTTTTGGCAAAATGATTTGCAGTTTTTCTAATTCGTTGTTGATTTTACCCAAATCCGTCCCCAAAAATTCCACCAACATCGCATTGGCTTTGGGTTCAATCGAGTAACTTTTACCAGACAAAATACGCTTGATCCATTCGCCAATTTGATTTTCGTACAGTTTTTTACTTTCGAAAAGGACTCCTAATTTTGCAATTAATTTGGGTAATTTTTTGCGCTTGTCCAGTGTTTTGTATTTGTAACAAAAAACCAAAACTGTCGATAGCATTGGATTTTCGACATAGCTTTCGAGTTTGTCAATTGTTCGTGACAAATCCTGTGCTTCCTTGACAATCACCACTTGGCGTTCAGCCATCATTGGATAGCGTTTGGCTGTCGAAACAATGTCTTCTATCGTCACGTCACGTCCGTATAAAACGGTTTGATTGAATCCTTTCTCGTCTTCCGATAATACGTTTTGCTCAATATAATCGGATAATTTGTCAATGTAATAGGGTTCATCTCCCATCAAAAAATAGATAGGTTTAATATTACCAGCTTTGATGTCATTGACTATTTTTAAAACTTCGTCCATTATTCTAGTATTCAGTATTCAGTCGCAGTTATCAGTCACAATGTTATAAATAACCCGAACTTTAAACAGTAAACTTTAAACTATTTAATTATTTTTGCCTTATGCAACAACTCAATTTTCCTTCTTATTCTTTTCGTTTCAAAAATAGCGAAAATAAAGTATCTATTTTCGACGAAATAAGGAAAAGATTTATCATTCTCACACCCGAAGAATGGGTTCGCCAACATGTTGTCCGCTTTTTATTGGAAGAAAAAAAATACCCAAAATCATTGATAAACGTCGAAAAAGTTCTAAAAGTCAATGGATTGCGAAAAAGATATGATATTGTTGTATTCAATTCCGATGGTTCCATCCTTGTTTTAGTGGAATGCAAAGCTCCCGAAATAAAAACTTCCCAAGCCACTTTTGACCAAATTTCCCGTTACAACATGACTTTGAAAGCCGAATATTTGATGGTAACCAATGGACATAATCATTACTTTTGCCAAATGGATTTTGAAAACGAGAAGTATGAGTTCTTGGCAGCATTGCCGTATTATAAATCAAAAAATGAAAGAATTTAAATGAAAATAGCAGTTGTAATACTCAATTGGAATGGAACAAAATTATTAGAACAGTTTTTACCTTCGATTGTCCAATATTCTCCCGAAGCCGATATTTATGTTGCCGACAATGCTTCGACTGATGATTCTGTTTCCTATATCAGGGCTTTTTTTCCAACGGTTAAAATTATCCAAAACGACAGTAATCTTGGCTTTGCCGATGGATATAATGAAGCTTTGAAGCAAGTGAATTCCGATATTTTCGCCTTAGTCAACTCTGATATTGAAGTGACAGAGAACTGGCTGAAACCCATCATTGAAACTTTCGAAAATGAACCGAAAACAGCCATAATCCAACCAAAAATTTTGGATTTCAAACGCAAGGAATACTTTGAATATGCCGGTGCAGCTGGCGGATTTATAGATAAATACGGTTACGCTTATTGTCGTGGACGTGTTTTTGATACTTTGGAAAAAGATGATGGTCAATACGACGACATTTGTGAAATATTTTGGGCTTCGGGGGCTTGTTTTTTTATACGAAGTTCGGTTTATAATGAACTGAAAGGTTTTGATGCTGATTTTTTTGCGCATCAGGAAGAAATTGACTTATGCTGGCGCGCTTTTAATAAAGGATATAAAATAAAATACAATTCACAATCGGTAGTTTACCATATTGGTGGAGCAACTTTGCAACAAGGAAATCCAAGAAAAACTTTTTTGAATTTCAGAAATTCGTTGTTGATGCTGTTGAAAAATTTGCCAAAAAAAGAACTTTATTGGATTCTATTCTGTCGGTTCATTTTGGATGGAATTGCTGGAGTTCAATTTGTATTTCAGGGAAAATTCACTCATTTTTTTGCAATTCTAAAAGCCCATTTCTCTTTTTATACTCTTTTTACTGTTCATTACAAAAAGAGAGGAAAAGTTCAATCTGAAAAATACTATAAAATTAAAAGCATCGTTTTCCAATATTATGCTAAAGGTGGCACTGTTTTTGAAAAATAATTTAACATAAATTTAAACCTTTATTCTAATCTTAAAAAACTAACTTTGTAATTCACGTTTAATTAAATTTTATCATCTATGAAAAAAATTGTCATTGCCCTATCCTTATTAATGTTTATGACTTCTTGCGTTTCTAAAAAGAAATATGCAGATCTTGAAGCTAGAAACAAAGAAACTCAAGACTTATTAAATACTTGCACCGTAAAATTGAACTCTTGCTTGGAAGAAAAAGCCGGACTTAAAGCAAGTGTTGATGGATTAAAAGATCAAAATCAAAATTTAATCAGTACATCGAAAGATATGACTGTTTTGACTACAAAAGGAGCTGAAAACATTGAAAAAGCTTTGGAATCAATTAAAGAAAAAGATTTGAAAATTAGCAGAATGCAAGATGCCTTAACTAAAAAAGATAGCGTTACCCTTGCTGTTGTTACTAGTTTGAAATCTGTAGTAGGATTGAATGATGAGGACATCGAAATTAATGTAGAAAAAGGAGTGGTTTTTATCTCTATATCCGATAAAATGTTGTTCAAAAGCGGTAGCTATGATGTAACAGACAAAGCAAAAGGAGTTTTGGCTAAAGTAGCTAAAGTTGTAAATGATAAACCCGATTTTGAATGTATGATAGAAGGTCATACAGACAACGTTCCTTTCATTGGAAACGGAGTATTAATTGATAACTGGGATTTGAGCGTAAAACGTTCTACATCAATTATTCGAGTATTGTCTGCTCAATTAGGTGTTAATCCAGCACAATTGATTGCTGCAGGTAGAAGTTCATATGTTCCTTTAGTAGCCAATGATACTGCTGAAAACAAAGCAAAAAACAGAAGAACTCGTATCTATGTAATGCCGAAAATTGACCAATTCTATGAAATGGTTGAAAAAGAAATGAAAAAACAAAAGTAATAATTAGTATTCAGTGAACAGTTTTTAGTGTTCAGTTTGATTATAAAACCAAAACGTCTCGAGAAATCGGGACGTTTTTTTGTCTATACTATTGGTTCTATTTTCAATTTTCTATTTTCTTTATTCTTTTTTCTTTTCTCTTTGTTCTAGAAAATATCTGGATCCCCTTTTCCTTCACGAACAACAATAGGTTCATCGCCCGATAAATCGATTATGGTTGAACCAATGTTGTCTCCATAACCACCATCAATAACCATATCGACTAGGTTTTGCCATTTCTCAAAAATAAGTTCTGGATCAGTGGTGTACTCAATTACGTCGTCTTCATCTCGAATCGAAGTCGAAACAATTGGATTGCCTAATTGACGAACAATTTCCAAGGCAATTGAATTATCAGGAACACGAATTCCGACTGTGGTTTTCTTTTTGAATTCTTTTGGCAATTTTGTATTTCCAGGCAAAATGAAAGTATATGGTCCTGGCAAAGCTCTTTTCAACAGTTTAAAAGTCGCTGTATCTATTTGTCTGACATAATCTGAAAGATTGCTTAAATCATGGCAAATAAAGGAAAAATTAGCTTTTTCAAGCTTTACTCCTTTTATTTTTGCAATGCGTTCCAAAGCTTTTGTATTAGTGATATCGCATCCCAAACCATACACCGTATCTGTTGGATAAATCACCAATCCGCCATCTTTTAGAACCTTAACAACTTTGGCAATTGCCGCTTCATTGGGTTTGTCTTCGTATATTTTTATGAATTGTGCCATTAAGATTGTAGATTTTTGATTAACGATTTTAGATTTTAGATTTCAAACTGCAACTGAATATTTAAAACTGATTACTATCCTATCACATCCAATTTTGCAAAACGCAACAACAATTTTTTAATACCGCCGACTTCAAATTTGATTTCGGCTTTTTTATCAGCTCCAACTCCTTCAAGGTTTAATATTTCTCCTTTTCCAAAACGTTCGTGCATCACGATATTTCCGGCAGTCAGTTTATTGTCAAATAAATTAGCTCCACCCGCAGCCGAATTACTTGAAACGGGTTTCAATTTACGGACATTAATCCCTGATTGTGTTCCCACTCCTGTGGTTAGCGGGCTTGGCGGTGTCCCATTAGCTGGCTTTGCCAAACGCAATTTGGATTTATCAATGTCACCAAAAATATCGCTGTCAATCATTGGTTTATAGCGGTAATTATTTTCTTCTGGAGTGAGATATTCTAAATATTGCCCATCGATTTCTTCAATAAAACGAGAAGGTTCGGCATCTGTCAATTTTCCCCAACGGTAACGCGATTGGGCGTAAGTTAAATAAGCTTGATGTTCGGCACGAGTTAAGGCTACATAAAACAAACGACGTTCTTCTTCGAGTTCGCTTCGGGTGCTCATACTCATTGCGCTTGGAAACAAATCTTCTTCCATTCCCACCACAAAAACGTGAGGAAATTCCAATCCTTTGGCCAAATGTATCGTCATCAACGCCACACGATCTTCGTCGCTGGTGTCTTTGTCTAAATCGGTTGCTAGAGCAACGTCTTCCATAAATTCGGATAAAGCGCCACGAGCACCGTCAATCTCTCTTTGACCTTCGGTAAAATCCTTGATACCGTTTAATAATTCCTCAATATTCTGGATTTTTGCCATTCCTTCCGGAGTAGCGTCTTTCTTTAATTCTTGAACCAATCCCGTTTTTTTAGCCACGTGATCGGTAATATAAAAAGCATCTTGGTTTTCGTTAATTACCTGAAAACTCTGAATCATCGTCACAAAATCCTGTAGTTTTTGTTTGGTTCCCGAGTTCAATTTCAAGTCAATTTTATCAATGTTTTGCATCACTTCAAAGATGGAACGTTTGTAATGATTGGCGGCTACTGTCAATTTTTCAATGGTTGTATCTCCAATTCCTCGATGCGGATAATTGATAACTCGAACCAATGCTTCTTCATCTTTTGGATTAATCACTAATCGCAAATAACACAAAACATCTTTGATTTCTTTTCTTTGGTAAAAAGACAAACCACCATAAATTCGATACGGAATATCTCTTTTTCTCAACGCATCTTCCATAGCACGAGATTGCGCATTGGTTCTATACAGGATAGCAAACTCCCCATTTTTCATTTGGTGTTGCATCTTTTGTTCAAAAATCGTGCTGACCACAAAACGTCCTTCTTCGGCATCGGTTAAGCTGCGATGGACTTTTATTTTTGGCCCAAAATCATTGGCTGTCCAAACAATTTTGTCGAGTTTGGTTTTATTCTTGTCAATTATAGTGTTGGCCGCCTCCACAATATTTTTTGTCGAACGGTAATTTTGTTCTAATCTAAAGGTTTTCACCCCCTCGTAATCTTTCTGAAAATTCAGGATGTTGTTGATATTGGCACCACGAAAGGCATAAATACTTTGGGCATCATCGCCAACAACGCAAATATTTTGAAATTTATCCGACAAAGCACGAACAATCAAATATTGGGAATGGTTGGTATCTTGGTACTCATCAACAAGAATGTATCGAAACCGATTCTGATATTTCGCCAAAACTTCTGGAAAACGAGTTAATAATTCATTGGTTTTTAGTAATAAGTCATCAAAATCCATTGCGCCAGATTTGAAACAACGATCGACATAATTTTGGTAAATTTCACCCAAACGTGGCTTTTTGCTCATCGCATCTTGCTCTTGTAATTCGGGATTGTTAAAATAAGCTTTTACGGTAATTAAACTATTTTTATAAGAGGAAATTCGGCTTAAAACTTGTTTGGGTTTGTAAACGTCTCTATCCAATTGCATTTCCTTGATAATTCCCGAAATGGCTCGAACAGAATCTTGTGAATCGTAAATCGTAAAATTAGAAGGATAGCCCAATTTGTCCGCTTCGGAACGAAGAATTCGAGCAAAAACGGAGTGGAAAGTTCCCATCCAAAGATTTTTGGCTTCATTAGAACCTACAATTTCTGAGATACGCTTTTTCATTTCACGTGCCGCTTTATTTGTAAAAGTCAGCGCCAAAATACTGAAAGCATCCACGCCCAAACTCATCAAATACGCAATTCGAATGGTCAAAACACGGGTTTTTCCTGAACCAGCACCGGCAATAATAATCATTGGCCCGTCTTTTTGTAGTACGGGTTCACGTTGGGCTTCGTTAAGTTGGTCAATATATTTACGCATAGAAATTTTCTGTTGAATGCAAAAATAAGGTTTTAAGAATTAAGAATTGGGATTAACAAACAGTTTTCAATAGCAGTTTTCAGAAGGCAACTTATCAATATAACGGAATACCGAGACTATAAAAATAGATTTCGAACTATTTATAAAAAACGTCATACGCAAACCGAATTAAGGTTCCAATGACAACTACCAAAAAGAAAATCCGAATGAACTTATTTCCTTTGTTGATAGCAAGTTTTGCACCAAGCCAACCACCAAATGCGTTGCAACAGGCCATTGGAATGGCAATTGCCCAAATGATTTTTCCTTTCAACATAAACAAACAAATCGAACCAAAATTAGTCGCCAGATTCACCATTTTTGCATTGGCGGAAGCGTGCAAAAAATCAAATCCCATCAAGGCGATAAAAGCCAAAACCAAGAAACTTCCTGTTCCTGGTCCAATAAATCCATCATAAAAACCAACCACAAAACTGATAATCACGGCATAAAAAACCTGAGTTCTGGTCGATTGATTTTTTACGATATGTTGACCAAAATTTTTCTGAGCATAAGTGTAAACTACCAAAAGCGAAAGAACAACCAGCAATAATGGTTTCATAAAATCATTGCTCACATAAGTTAATAAAGTAGAACCCAAGAAAGCGGAAGGAAATGCCAAAACCATCATAATCGCCAACAACTTCCAGTTCATATCGACTTTTTTGAGGTATTGATAAGCGGCAAATGAAGTGCCACTAAAAGCAGGAATTTTTAAGGTTCCAATAACTGTGGAAACGGGAAGAGTTGGCAACAATATTAACCCAACCGGAGTTTGAATTAATCCGCCTCCACCAACGATAGCATCAATAAATCCAGCAACAAAAGCAGCCAGACAAAGCAAAATAATGATGTAAGATTCCATTTTTTATAAAATTTCACCAAATGTAATATAAGTTTATTTGTTTATTCGTTAATTTGTCTTTGGTTATAAAATTTTAAATAAAAATCTAAAATATCAAATGGATTCAACAAAAATAATTGAAATACTTGCTTCCACACTTCCTTCGTTAATTACCGGAGGAGTTGCCTACTTTTTATTTGATTCTTATTTCAAAGACCAACAAAACACCAGAAGATGGTTGTTGCAAAAAGGCAATCGGAAAGATACTTTACCCTTGCGTTTACAGGCTTACGAACGAATGACTTTGTTTATGGAGCGCATCAATCCAAGCCAACTTTTGGTGAGAATTACCCCTATTTCCGAGGATAAAAATGAGTATGTCAATTATGTAATCGCCCAAGTAGAACAAGAATTCGAACACAATTTAGCCCAACAAATCTACATTTCAGATGAATGTTGGTCGATAATCACCACTGCCAAAAATGCCACAATTCAAATGATTCGTCTGGCATCTAAAAGTGAAAAAGTGGCTGATGCCAATCAATTGCGTGAAGTGATTTTAAGTGATTTATTGGAAAAAATAGCGCCTAGCAGCGCTGCTTTGGCGTTTATTAAAAACGAAGTGGGGCAATTGTGGTAGATGAACTCTACTCTATCTTTCCTCAAATAGTTGCAACAATTGCATCACGGTATTCCAATTGCGGATAGTTGCAGTCACATTCAATTTCTTTTCTATGTATTTCTGGTCAAACCTTGTTTTTCCTGCTCCAACGGCATATTTTATATAGATTCTATTGGCATCAATACTGGCTTCGTCAGGTTTAAATTGACTAATTCTCAAATCGTTGATGCTGTCGCTTCGCAAAGTTGTGGAAATAAAAGCCACATACAATTTTTTAGTATCAACTGCTGCATCTTTTAAAAAAATATTATTTTTTAAACAAGCTTCTAAATCGCTTTTTCCAATAACAACTACAGGGACTTCGTGTCCAAAAACTTTAAAGATTTCTTGTTTGATTTTAAAACCAACGGCGGCAGCATTTTCTTCCTCCGTATCTACAAAAATATTTCCAGATTGGATATAAGTTGCTACGTTTTGAAAACCAATAGCTTCTAAAGTTGTTTTCAAAGCCTCCATTTTTATCATATTGTGACCGGAAACATTGATGCCACGAAGCAGTGCGAGATGGGTTGTCATTTATAGGTAATTTTATTTTTCAAAGATACCAATTTACTTTAATCATTTTTAATTCCTGTATTTTCAATTTTTTATTTGATGTTGGTTTTAACCAACGGAAAAAATAGGAATTAATCAATGGCTTTTATCCAAAATAAATTTGTGTGTTTTTGGCTAAAGCCAATACATCTTAACCTTACAAAATCCGTTGGTTAAAACCAACGGCAATTCATAAATTACTATTTCCTAATTCCCAAACAAAAAACTATCTTCGCTTTAAAAAGAAAAAAGAATGTAGAACGAAGATAATAGACTCAAAAATCTATTTTTTAATCTCTTTGTTCTATTCTCTAAAAAGTTAAAGATGTCCAACAACCTACTAGATACACCAATTGAATACCTCAAAGGTGTCGGTCCCAACCGTGGCACTTTGCTGCGCAAGGAATTGGGAATTCATAAATATGGCCATTTGCTCAATTTCTTTCCAAATCGCTACATTGATAGGACACGTTATTACAAGATAAACGAATTGCAAAATAATATTGCCGAGGTTCAAATTATCGGTAAAATTATCAACGTTAAAACGGTTGAATTTGGTAAAAACCAAAAACGATTGGTAGCCACTTTCGTGGATGATACGGGACAGATGGAACTCGTTTGGTTTCAAGGTCATAAATGGATTCGAGAAAGTTTAAAGCTCAATGAAATGTGCGTAATTTTCGGGAAATGCACGTCTTTTGGTAACACTTTCAATATGGCGCATCCCGAAATCGAGTTGATGACAGAGCACGAACAAAGCCTACGCTCAGCGATGCAACCCGTTTATCCATCAACGGAAACTTTGGCAAACCGAGGAATTTCCAACCGTGTGATCAACAAAATGATGCAACAATTGTTTCTGGAAACGCAAGCCAAATTCTCTGAAACATTGCCCAACTATTTGACAGCAGAATTAAAACTGATTCCGAAAAACGCTGCTTTATTCAACATCCATTTTCCAAAAAGTGCCGAAGCTTTGGCGAAAGCCAAATTTAGATTAATATTTGAGGAATTGTTCTTCATTCAATTGCAATTAATCACCAAAAACCTGATTCGGAAACACAAAATAAAAGGGCATCCGTTTACCAAAGTGGGCAAATATTTTAATGATTTCTATCAAAATCACTTGCCTTTTGAACTGACAAATGCGCAAAAAAGAGTCATTAAAGAAATTAGAATTGATATGGGAAGTAACGCCCAAATGAACCGATTACTGCAAGGAGATGTGGGTTCTGGAAAAACAATTGTTGCCTTGATGAGTATGCTCATTGCCTTGGATAATGGTTATCAGTCTTGCTTGATGGCGCCAACAGAAATCTTAGCAAATCAACATTTTAACGGTTTATCAGATTTAGCCAAAGAACTGAATATCAACATAAAATTATTGACTGGTTCAACCAAAATTGCAGCTCGAAGAATTATCCACGAAGAACTTGAAAACGGCAGTTTACACATTCTAATTGGCACGCATGCTTTACTGGAAGACAAGGTAAAATTCCAAAACTTGGGATTGGCAGTGATTGACGAGCAACATCGTTTTGGAGTAGAACAACGCTCGAAACTGTGGAAGAAAAACGAAATTCCGCCACACGTTTTGGTGATGACTGCCACTCCTATTCCGCGAACTTTGGCGATGAGTTTGTATGGTGATTTGGATATTTCAGTAATTGATGAATTGCCTCCGGGACGAAAACCCATTCAAACCGTGCATCGATTTGACAGCAATCGGTTGAAAGTTTGGAAATTTATTCGGGACGAAATTGCCATTGGTAGACAAATATATATCGTCTATCCGTTAATTGAAGAATCTAAAACTATGGATTTTAAGGATTTGATGGACGGTTACGAAAGCATTTCTCGTGATTTTCCGTTGCCACAATATGCTATTTCTATCCTTCACGGTAAAATGAAACCAGTAGATAAAGATGCTGAAATGAAACGCTTTGCCGAAGGAAAAACCAATATTATGGTGGCAACAACCGTGATTGAGGTTGGCGTAAATATTCCGAATGCGAGCGTGATGATTATCGAAAGCGCCGAACGTTTTGGACTCTCGCAACTCCATCAGCTTCGAGGTCGTGTTGGTCGTGGTGCTGAACAAAGTTATTGCATTTTGATGACGAGCCACAAACTGAGTTCCGACAGCAAAACCCGAATGGAAACAATGGTTGGCACGAATGATGGTTTCGAAATTGCCGAAGTAGATCTCAAACTCCGAGGCCCAGGCGACTTGATGGGAACGCAGCAAAGTGGTGTTTTGAATCTTCAAATTGCTGATATTGTTCGCGATAGAGACATTTTGCAATTGGCTCGAAATTATGCTTTGCAAATTCTAAAAGACGATGCGCCGATGCAAAAACCGGAAAATGCTGTTTTAAGAGCCACCTATATTGAATTGTCCAAAAAGAAAAATATTTGGAATTATATTAGTTAAATTTTGAAAAAAGTAAGTTGACGACAAGAATTTATTTCATCAAAACGCAGCCAAAGAAAATTTACAAATTAAACTATTTCATTTTTTTTCAGTCCTATAGACATTGTAATTTTAGGAATATTAAAATTTATCCCCATAACGTTGTTAAATATTCAACAAAACACTTTTTAATCAAAATTCTAAAACCTAAATTTGTCTTTTTAACTAAACTATTAAGAAGTCTAATCTCGCTTTTTAACTCAATTATGAAATTTAAAAAAATTATTTACACCCTGTTAATAGTAGGGTTTGTTGCGTTTATTATTTACAGAATCGTTGAAAACAAAAGTGTTGATACCGGTTCCAAAGGTAAAGACGGAAAAAATAAATTAATGACCGTAAACGGAATTGTTGTGAAAGCCCAAACTTTTGACAATACGCTTTCACTGTCTGGTTCCATTGAAGCCAATGAGCAAGTGGATATTCGATCCGAAGTCTCAGGAATTGTCGAAGGAATCTATTTTAAAGAAGGAAGTACTATTTCTAAAGGGCAATTGCTTTTTAAAGTAAATGATTTGGAATTAAGAGCACAATTGGCTCAAGCCAAAACAAAAGAAGGATTGGCATCGGAAAACGAAAGAAGAGCCAAACTTTTACTGCAAAAAGAAGCCATAAGCCAAGAGGAATACGATATTTCCAGAGCTGACTATAAATTGGCGCAAGCCCAAATCCAATTGATTCAGGCACAAATTGCTAAAACTTCAGTAAGAGCTCCATTTTCAGGAAAGATTGGATTGCGTTCGATTTCGCCGGGAACTTACATCACTCCATCAATTTTAGTTGCTAAATTAGTCAACAGCGGTAAACTAAAAATCACTTTTTCGGTTCCTGAAAAATATGCCAACCAGATAAAAGCAAATTCCAATTTAAGTTTTACTGTGACTGGTTCCACTAAAAGTTATCTTGCCAAAGTGTATGCCATCGAGCCAGAAGTTCAAATCGCAACAAGAACCTTGCAAGTTCGTGCCCTAGCCGAAAATAAAGACGGAACATTATTACCCGGTACTTTTGCTAATGTTGAACTGCCTTTGGACATCATTAAAGACGCCATTGTCATTCCAACCGAAGCCATCATTCCGGTACAAGACGGCAAAAAAGTTTTTATTTCCAATAACGGAAAAGCAAAAGAAGTTATGGTCGAAACCACTACCCGAACTGATGCGTCCATCTTGGTGCTTTCTGGTCTAAAAGTGGGAGATACTGTTTTAACCAGCGGCGTTATGTCATTGAAAGAAGAAACTTCGGTTAAGGTGAAAATTAAATAATTTATGAATTTAGATTACAATTCTTGCATCAAAAATCTAAAATAAAAAATCTAAAATCTCAATGAGTTTATCAACGACAAGCATAAGAAGACCCGTATTTACCATTGTCATCAATTTATTAATTGTGTTATTTGGAATTATTGGCTACACCTTTCTTGGTGTCAGAGAATTTCCTTCAATTGATCCCGCACAAGTTTCCATTCGTACTAATTACACAGGAGCCAATTCGGATATTATTGAGTCCCAAATCACGGAACCACTAGAAAAAGCCATCAATTCGATTGATGGAATTCGGAATGTAACTTCCTCCAGTACTCAAGGAAGCAGCAATATAACAATCGAATTCAACCTGAATAAAAACCTGGAAGAAGCCGCGAACGATGTTCGTGACAAAGTATCCCAAGCCATCCGAAGTTTACCCCAAGATATTGATGCCCCGCCAGTAGTTTCTAAGGCTGATGCCAATGGAGATGCCATTATATCTATGACTGTCCAAAGCGATACCAGAAACCCATTGGAATTGAGTGATTTTGCCGAAAATATCATAGCCCAACGAATGGAGACTATTCCCGGCGTGAGTGGCGTACAGATTTGGGGGCAAAAAAGATATGCGATGCGATTGTGGATTGACCCTGTAAAATTAGCTTCTTACGGCTGTACCGTTTCAGAAGTCAGGAATGCTTTAAACAAACAAAATGTAGAGCTGCCTTCGGGAAAAATTACGGGAGCCAATACAGAGCTTACCGTAAAAACTGTTGGAAATCTCTCTACTCCCGATGAATTCAACAACATAATCATACGTTCTGATGGAGAAAAAATTGTCCGTTTTAGTGATATTGGTCTCGCCGTTTTAGGGCCTGAAAATCTGGAAACTAAAATGACGCAGTCTGGATTGCCGTTAGTAGGTGTTGCCATTGTGCCACTTCCGGGAGCCAATTATTTGGATATTTCAAAAGGATTTTATAAAGAATTTGAAAAACTGAAAAGAGATTTACCCAAAGATATTAAATTAAATATTGCATTAGACACCACGTTTTTTGTTAAAAAATCTGTGATTGAAGTAGCCGAAACCTTAGGGATTTCAATCCTGCTAGTAATTTTGATCATTTTCTTGTTTTTTAGGGATTGGGCCATCGCTTTCAGACCATTGATTGACATTCCCGTTTCGTTGATTGCCACCTTTTTTATTATGTGGCTTTTTGGCTTTTCGATAAATGTATTGACTTTGCTCGCCATTGTTCTGGCAACAGGTTTGGTAGTCGACGATGGAATTGTGGTCACGGAAAACATTTTCAAAAAAGTGGAAGAAGGAATGACGCCTATCGAAGCCGCCATCAAAGGTTCGAACGAAATCTTTTTTGCAGTAATATCGATTTCCATAACCTTGGCAGCGGTATTTCTTCCAGTGATTTTCTTGGAAGGATTTGTGGGTAGATTGTTTCGGGAATTTGGCGTCGTCATTGGGGCGGCGGTATTAATTTCGGCATTTGTTTCGCTTACGCTTACGCCAATGTTGAATGCCTATTTGATGAAAAGTGGCGAACAGAAAAAATCAAAATTCTATATTCAAACGGAGCCTTATTTTGTAAACCTAAACAAAGGTTATGCCAGTTCGTTAGAACGTTTTATGAAGAGAAAATGGTTGACTTTCCCTATTCTAATTGCGTGTTTTGGATTGATTTACATCTTTTTTAATCTATTACAAAAAGAAACTGCACCTTATGATGATCGAAGTACTTTATCCTTGAGAATGAACACTGCCGAAGGATCGACTTATGAATATACAGAACGATTTATGCAGGAAATTTCAAAATTAGTAGACGATTCCATTCCAGAGAAAAAAGTGGCTTTGGTGATAACTGCCCCAGGATTTTCAGCCTCTTCGGTAAACAATGGATTCATCCGAATTTCTTTAAAAGAACCCGAGGATAGAAAACGTTCCCAAAAAGAGATTGCCGAAAAATTAACCAAATGGACTAACCAGTATTCAGAGGCTAAAGTATCTGTGACAGAACAACCCACGATTTCAGTAAACAGACGTGGTGGATTGCCAATCCAGTACATTATTCAAGCGCCAAACTTTGAGAAATTACGAGAAAAAATCCCATTATTTATGGATGAGGCATCGAAAAATGAAACCTTTTCCACTACTGATGTCAACCTGAAATTCAACAAACCCGAAATCAATGTCACTATCAATCGCGAAAAAGCAGAGAGTTTGGGAATATCCGTAATTGACATTGCGCAAACGCTACAACTTTCATTGAGTGGACAACGTTTTGGTTATTTTATGCGAAACGGAAAACAATACCAAGTCATTGGACAATTCGAACAAAAAGACCGTTCAAAACCAATGGATTTGACTTCGATGTTTGTCAAAAATAACAAAGGAGAATTGATCCAAATGGATAATCTGGTGACCATTGAAGAAAAAAGTAATCCGCCACAATTGTATCATAATAACAGGTATATGTCAGCCACAGTATCGGCTGGGTTGGCTCCAGGCAAAAGCATCAACGACGGAATTGAAGCTATGAATGAAATAAAAGCGAAGGTTTTGGACGATACTTTCACGACCGATTTAGGTGGCGAATCCAGAGATTTTGTCGAAAGCAGTTCCAATACTTCTTTTGCTTTTGGATTGGCTTTGTTGTTGATATTTTTAATTTTGGCGGCACAATTCGAAAGTTTTATCGATCCATTCATCATCATTCTGACGGTTCCAATGGCGGTTGCAGGAGCCTTGTTTTCGTTGTGGTTGTTTGACCAAACTTGGAATATTTTTAGCCAAATTGGAACGGTGATGCTGATAGGTTTAGTTACCAAAAACGGAATCCTGATTGTAGAATTTGCCAATCAATTGCGAGAACAGGGAAAACCAAAATTCGAAGCCATTATGGAAGCCTCAGAAGCTAGACTTCGACCAATATTAATGACAAGTTTAGCAATTTCATTGGGAGCATTACCAATCGCTATGTCACTTGGAGCAGCTTCAACGAGCAGAATTGGAATGGGAGTTGTTATCGTTGGCGGAACTATTTTCTCCTTGGTTTTAACCTTGTTTGTAATTCCAGCTTTGTATTTGATGTGGTCAAAAGCCCGAAAACATTATTCAGAATTTGACCATATCAAAGAATATGAAAAAGATATTGAATAGTTGTTTTGAAATATAAAAATTGGACTATCCATTACTAGTACCGTTCGGAAATTTTGTTGATTTATAAATAAATATATTTATTTTTTTCTTGAAACTAGTAAGAAATTAAAGTTCATTAAGGATAAAAACTTAATTTTCTTAATTTCTTAATGTTTTAAAAATATTTTAAAATTTTTGGTGAGCAAAGCGAAAAGTCACATAAAAAATAATCCTCACAGAATAATTCATTTTATGAAAACTAAAAATATATTAAAAAATCTAATTTTACTCTTCTTTTGCATTATAAAAATGAATGCGCAAGAAGTTTTGACTGTGGAAGATGCCGTGAAAATAGCATTGGAAAACAATTATGAAATAAAAACTGCTTCGAATAATCTGACGATAGACAAAACGAATGTTGCTACAGGAAATGCAAGAATGTTACCTGTTGTTACAGCATCAGTTATAGATAATAATCGCGTTCAAAACAGTTCGCAAACGAGCCAAAGCGGAGTTGTCACTCAACTTGACAATGCTACAAACAACAGTTTAGGTTATGGTGTTGGTTTAGATTGGACTGTTTTTGATGGGTTGAAAATGTTTGCCAAATATGACCAATTAAAAGAATTACAAAAACTGGGGGAAGCCCAATTAAAGCTCACAATCCTAACAAAAATTGGTGATGTGACCACAACTTATTTTGATTTGGTGCAACAACAACAGCAATTGATAGCCTTAGATTCAACAATTTTGATATCTAACAGGCGATTGAATTTATCCCAAAATCGTTTCGCAATTGGAAAAGCCTCAAAATTAGAAGTATTAAATGCCCAAGTAGATTTAAATACAGACCGAGTTACGCTTTTGAGACAGAAGGAATTGTTTGCCAATACAAAAATTGCATTGAATCAAATTCTTGCAAGAGATTCAAAAATTAATTTTGAAGTAGTTAATGAAATTATTGTTGATGAAAAGTTGAAATTAGAAGAATTAACCATATTAGCTGAAAAGCAAAACCCTCAACTAGAAGCACAAATCATTAATAAAAGAGTCACGGAATTACAATTAAAACAAATTAGGGCAGATCGTTATCCAATAGTAAAAGTGAATACTGGTTATAATTTTTTAGATACGCAATCCAGTCTTGGCTTTGCTGCACAAACATCGGCAAGAGGTCTCAATTATGGCTTTAGCGCTTCATTAAATATTTTTGATGGTTTTTCCCAAAACAGAAACGAAAAAATTGCAAAATTGGAATTGGAAAACTCTAAGATTGCAATTCAGCAACAAACTTTAAACTTAAATGCAGCTTTGGCAATAGCCTATCAAACCTATTCAACCAATCTTGAATTGATAGCTTTAGAAATTACAAATCAGGATATTGCCAATCAAAATCTACGTATTACTATTGATAAACTTAGAATTGGAACCATTACAAATTTAGAGTTTAGAGCTGCACAATTAAACTATGTTAATGCAAAAGTGCGTTACAGCAATGCTCAATTTCAGGCTAAATTATCGGAAATTGCCTTACGAGAATTGGCTGGAAATATTAGTTTGAAATAACATTTAAATCTTTCAGATGACTTCATACAACCCAAAAGACTGGTTCAATTTTATTTTTAACATAAGCAAAGCGGATACGTTTCGAAAATTAATTCCAATGATGATAATTATCGGAATATATTCTGGAATTATCGCTTATTTAGAAATCGTTTATTGGCATTTACCACAAGACAGTTACGTGAAAAACATCTCCGTTATGCATGGCATGTTGGGATTCGTAATTTCATTATTATTGGCTTACCGAACCAACACTGCATACGACCGCTGGTGGGAAGGACGTAAATTGTGGGGCTGTTTAGTAAACAGTAGCCGAAATTTAGCCATAAAGTTGGCTTCAATTTTAACTTCGGAAAGTGATCTGGCTTTTTTCAGGAAAATGATTCCCGGTTATGCTTCTATTTTACACAAACATTTAAATGATAGCGATACGGCAAAGCAATTGTTTGACGACGTAGATTTGGAAATCGATCATCACAAACACAGGCCAAACCAAGTCGCTAAAATGTTGTTTCAAAAAGTGAATGATTTGTATCTTTCAAAAAAAATCACCGGAGACCAACTCATCATTTTAAATAACGAACTACAATCCTTTACGGATATTTGCGGTGCTTGCGAACGAATCAAAAACACGCCTATTCCCTATTCCTACAGTGCTTTTATCAAGAAATTCATTTTCATTTATGTGCTCACTTTGCCTTTTGCCTATGTATTCATTTTGGGATATTTTGTAATTCCGGTTGTGGTTTTTATCTTTTATGTCTTGGCCAGTTTAGAATTGATAGCAGAGGAAATCGAAGATCCTTTTGGTGTTGATGCCAATGATTTACCAACAAAGAAAATTGCGGAAAACATAAAAAGACATGTAGAGGAATTGATTTAATTTTTGGAAAACATAAATTTATGGAAAGCATAAACTCCTTTCACATTGACTTAAAAGCAGTAAAAAAATTGGTTTATGACCTATGCAATTTTGATTTTAGCAATCCAAAATTAAATTTAGAAAGTGTTGAATATGGAGCTTGTTCGTTTGAACTCGATGGCAAGAAAATTCAACACCGAGTTGCTAAAATTACACCTGCGAAAGTGGGACAATTTGTAACGCTTTGGAAAAGAAACAAAAATGGAAAAACCGAACCATTTGATTTCTTAGATGAAATAGATTTTTTCATCATTACTACAAGAAGCGGCGAAAACCTAGGGCAATTTATTTTCCCGAAAAATGTTTTGGCCAACAAAGGAATTATAACTCAAAATGGCAAATCAGGTAAACGAGGCATTCGTGTTTATCCGCCTTGGGACATTCCAGCAAGCAAACAAGCCTATAAAACCCAAAGTTGGCAATTAAACTATTTTTTAAACATTAAAACAGACGATTCTACCAATCTTGAATTGGCTAAGAAATTATTTGAACCAAACCATTAAAAATAATGTTGGAATAGGTAAATTCTATTCAAAAAACCAAAACAATTGTTTTTTACTCCAAACTGCAATCCTTATATTTGCATTCTCATTAAAATTCTCAAATGAAAATATCATACAACTGGTTAAAACAATTCATCAAAATAGACTGGAAATCCGATGAAACCGCAGCATTATTGACAGACTTGGGTCTGGAAGTAGAAATGGTCGAAAAATACCAATCGGTAAAAGGCGGACTAGAAGGCATTGTTGTAGGTCACGTTCTTACTTGCATTCAACATCCTGATGCCGACAGATTGAAAGTTACTACCGTAGATTTAGGCGATGGAATTCCTCTTCAGATTGTTTGTGGTGCAGCAAATGTCGCTGCAGGTCAAAAAGTTCCTGTTGCTACCATTGGAACCACATTATATGATGCAGCAGGAGTTGCTTTTCAAATCAAAAAAGGGAAAATTCGCGGACAAGAAAGTCACGGAATGATTTGTGCCGAAGACGAATTAGGACTTGGCGAAAGCCACGATGGTATTATGATTCTTGATGATTCACTAATTGCAGGAACAAAAGCTGCAACTGTTTTTAACATAGAAAATGACGAGGTTTTCGAAATTGGATTAACTCCAAATCGGGCTGACGCTATGAGTCACCTAGGAACTGCACGTGATTTAAGAGCTGGTTTAATGCAAAGTGGCGTAAATGTTGAATTTATCACGCCATCAGTAAGTAATTTTAGAGTTGATAAACGAACTTTAAAAATTGATGTTGATGTAAAAGACAATAAATTAGCGCCAAGATATTGTGGCGTAACGATTTCTGGAATTATCGTCAAACCATCCCCTAACTGGTTGCAAAATCGCTTGAAAGCTATTGGAATAAACCCAAAAAATAATATTGTCGATGTAACTAATTATGTTTTGCACGAATTAGGACAGCCACTTCACGCCTTCGATGCATCGAAAATCAATGGAAAAATAAATGTAAAAACGCTTCCTTCAGGAACTAAATTCACAACGCTTGATGATGTTGAAAGAATTTTGCACGAAGAAGATTTGATGATTTGCGATGGAAATGAACCTTTGTGTATTGCAGGAGTTTTTGGCGGGAAAAATTCAGGCGTTTCAGAAAGTACCACTTCTATTTTTCTTGAAAGTGCTTATTTTAATCCCATAAGCATTCGGAAAAGTGCCAAAAGACACCAACTCAATACAGACGCTTCCTTTCGATTTGAAAGAGGTATCGATCCAACCATCACCGAATACGCATTAAAACGTGCCGCTTTATTGATTCAAGAAGTTGCCGGTGGCGAAATCACGTCGGATATTGTTGATATTTATCCAAAGAAAATGGAAGATTTTCCAGTGGTTCTCAATTTCGATAATGTGAAAAAGATTATTGGACAAGAATTGCCTAAAGAAACCATTAAAAATATATTAGCTTCATTGGAAATCAAAATAAACAGTGTTTCGGATGCTGGATTAGGATTGACAATTCCTGCTTACAGAGTTGATGTGCAAAGAGAAATTGACGTTATTGAGGAAATTCTTCGTGTATATGGTTACAACAATATCAAATTTTCGGAGAAATTAAATGCCACAGTTTCCAATTCTCCTAGAACTGAAGATTACAAAGTTCAAAATGTCATTGCGACCCAATTAAATTCACAAGGATTTAATGAGATAATGGCCAACTCCTTGACAACTTCTACTTACGTTCAATTGTCTGAAATGCTAAAAGAAGAACATAATGTACTAATATTAAATCCATTGAGCAATGATTTAGCCGCAATGAGACAATCCTTATTATTCTCGGGATTAGAAGCTTTATCGTATAACATCAATCGCAGAAATTCGGATTTGAAATTTTTTGAATTTGGAAAAACCTACCATAAATTTCCCGCCGCTTATGAAGAACACAAGCATTTGACATTGTTTATAACTGGAAACAGGAATCAAGAAAGCTGGACAACTGCGCAAAAATCTACCGATTTCTTTTTGTTTAAAGGGTATGTAAATGGAGTTCTTTCGAGATTAGGCATTCAAAAAACGCAAAATCTTCCACTGACTTCCGATGTTTTTTCCGAAGGAATCGCAATTGGTTTTGGCAATGATATTCTTGTAGAATATGGAGTCGTTAAAAAATCAATACTAAAACATTTTGACATCAAGCAAGAAGTTTTGTTTGCTGATTTTAATTGGGCGTTGATTTTGAAACTACTTTCCAATAAAATTAAATATGTCGAAATCCCCAAATATCCTGAAGTTCGCAGAGATTTGTCTTTGCTGCTTGACGAGAACGTTTCTTTCGACACTATTTACAATATTGCCAGACAAACCGAGAAATCATTATTGAAAGACATTAGTTTATTTGATGTTTACCAAGGCAAAAATCTTCCAGAAGGCAAGAAATCGTATGCTGTAAGCTTCACGATTCAAGACAATACTAAAACCCTGACCGATGTTCAAATTGACAAAATTATGAGCAAGTTGAAAAAGAATTTCGAAACCGAATTGGGAGCGAGTTTGAGATAGTTTTTCTTCCTAAATTAAAATATTAATCCCAATTCTAGATTTAGAATTGGGATTTTTTTTTCTAAATTTGATTTACAATTGGTATAATTATATATCAATTGCCCACGGTTTAAACCGTGGGTTATGTTTGTTTTTTAGCTTTCATATCCTCTGATTTTAAATAAAAGAAAAAATAAGTACAATCAATTACAATAAAAA
>Ga0209702_10002742_pt1 | contig 29704 bp, 41 predicted proteins | sample FRY01_FD_187210 | JGI IMG/M metagenome (GOLD analysis project Ga0209702, IMG submission 187210) | Freshwater microbial communities from Lake Fryxell liftoff mats and glacier meltwater in Antarctica - FRY-01 (SPAdes) (version 2) | ecosystem: Environmental > Aquatic > Freshwater > Ice > Glacier... | reverse complement strand
GAACAGATATTATTGAACAGCGGTTTGAGGAAGTTTATTACCGGATGAAACTGGAAATACCGAAAAGTTTAGAAGTAGAAGGTTATAATTTAATTTAATATATAACTAATGTTATCTTATAAAAAGTTCTTTGAATCCAAACAGGAAATAGATTCCATATGTAGAGAATATGGAATCCAAAACTATACAATAAATCCCGATGAATCCATTGATGTTGACGGAAATGTTGATTTATCTAATAGAGAATTAAAAAAGATTCCCTTGAAATTCCGAAACGTCCGTGGTCATTTTTCCTGTTCTGGTAACCAACTAACTTCACTTGAAGGATGTCCACAAAGTGTTGATGGTGATTTTTACTTTCATAGTAATAGATTAACTTCTTTAGAAGGGTGTCCACAAAGTGTTGGTGGTGATTTTTACTGTAATAATAATAAACTAACTTCTTTAGAAGGGGCTCCACAAAGTGTTGGTGGCGATTTTTACTGCTCTATTAATAAATTAACTTCTCTAGAAGGGTGTCCAAAAAGTGTTGGTGGTGATTTTCTCTGTCATAGTAATCAATTAACAGATTTTAATGGATTCCCGGAATATTGGACAGGCATTGTATCATTTACTGAAAATCCGGTTCAAAAGATCCTTAATAGATTTAAAATTGATCTATGGTGTGAGGTGATCCACCTACTTAACGAGATGGATGTTATTAGAGGAACAGATATTATTGAACAGCGGTTTGAGGAAGTTTATTACAGGATGAAACTGGAAATACCAGAAAATTTAGAAGTAGAAGGCTATAATTTAATTTAATATATAACTAATGTTATCTTATAAAAAGTTCTTTGAATCCAAACAGGAAGTAGATTCCATCTGTAGAAAATATGTAATCCAAGACTATACAATAAATCCTGATGGATCCATCGATGTTGACGGAAATGTTGATTTATCTAGTAGAGGATTAAAAAAGATTCCACTGAAATTCCGAAACGTCCGTGGTAATTTTTACTGTAATTATAATCAATTAACTTCTCTAGAAGGGTGTCCACAAAGTGTTGGTGGTGCTTTTTCCTGTCATAGTAATAAATTAACTTCTCTAGAAGGGTGTCCACAAAGTGTTGGTGGTAATTTTTACTGTTCTAAGAATCAATTAACTTCTATAGAAGGGTGTCCACAAAGTGTTAGTGGTAATTTTTCCTGTTCTGAGAATCAATTAACTTCTATAGAAGGGTGTCCACAAAGTGTTGGTGGTTTTTTTTCCTGTTCTACTAATCAATTAACAGATTTTAATGGATTCCCTGAATATTGGACAGGCAGGATATCATTTAATGAAAATCCGGTTCAAAAGATCCTTGATAGATTTAAAGGGGATCTATGGTGTAGAGTTATTCACCTACTTAACGAGATGGATGTTATTAGAGGAACAGATATTATTGAACAGCGGTTTGAGGAAGTTTATTACCGGATGAAACTGGAAATACCAAAAAGTTTAGAAGTGGAAGGTTATAATTTAATTTAATATATAGTATATGAATGCGCATTTTATTAATATAGATATACTTTTTGAAAATGAATCACGACCATGTATAGTAAGTAAGGAATCCCCTAATATTCCAATACTTAAAATGGAGCCATACCAATTTAAATTATTTAAATCTGGTGTATATAAAAATCAGGGTAACAAAATAAAATTTAACGGAAAGGATTTCTGGCTACCTACTTCATTCATGGAAAAGCTAAAAATATCAGCTAAGAAACACAGATCTGACATATCAAAACTTGCTATATCAATGCAAGAATTTATGAATAGTGATATAATAGACAATTTTGATTTCAAAATCAATGAAAGTGTTTTTAAATCAATGGTGAATACAAAGGATGATATCTATATTATAACATCCAAGAACACTAAAAGGAGTTACCAAAAACTAATAACCAAGATAGAAGAAGTCTTTAAAGAAAATGGATTACTTGTTAAGGACTATTATCACATATCGGAAACATTCTACAATACCAATGAGGATGATGTTGCTTATACCAAAGCTAACCTTGTTTTACAGCACCTAATAGGTCTAAAAACACATGGAAAAGGTATAATAAATGAAGATATCACTAATTATGAGCAAATAAGCTATTATGATGATAGTATCAATGCTATCGAAACAATGAAAAATATAAATAGTATTCTAGAAAGAGTTCTAACTGACACACCTGATGAAGTAAAGTCAATTGTTAAAGATAGGTTAAAAAATGTTGATAATATCGTTAAGGTTAAACAATACACACACAATCAGATTCAAAAATTTAATGAAACGATAGTCAGTATTGAATACTCAAATGTTATCAGAAGTTTCGAGAATTTCAAATAGAACCAAGACAGTCTATCAAGAACTCACCAGCTTCTTCAATACTAAGATCGTTCATATCATTACCAATAGTCACGGAGAATGCGTAGTCACCGGCACTTTTTAATCTCATACCAGCTTTATCATTATCAAATATCACTATTTTAGTCTGTGGTAATGTAGATATCCAAGACCTCGTAGAGTGATCAGGATCATTACATAGTACAGCAATTGCCGGATACCCACATTCATGTATTCTAGCGGCATCAAATATACCCTCAACTACAAATAAATATTTATCAGTGAATTTTAGAGACTCTAGTCCCCAAACACCTATCTTATCCTCTGATACCAATGTAAAATATTTAACCAATCTTGGATTGACCGCCTTACTCTGCCCAGCCTTAGGGTAATCTGGGTTATACTTTTGATAACCAACCATCTGACCAGAAAGATTATATAGGAAGAAATATGTATCTCCCCTTTCTTTATCTATTATCGTCCTTGTCTTTTTAACATCTATACCTCTATCCTTTAGATGTGATTCAATATCAAAAGCCTCAAATAGTAATAGATACTTCATACTATTGGTGACCCTCCTTTTTGTTTTTGAGCAGAGCTTTACTAACCATATCATTAAGATCGCTATTATCTATGATCTTACCATCCTCATCACCTATACCATTCTCAGAATTTGACATCTTCAAATTAGATACTACATCAACAAGGTCACTTCTAAATTCTTTATAGTATCTCTCCAAGTCTGATTTTTGACTTGATGCAAACTTTGAATTCTCTCTTATCTCTCTTACGGTCTGGTTAACTATCTCATGCATTCTAGCTCCGTTATCACCATTATCAACTTGTCTCATCTGTGATATAAAACTTTTCCGTGTCATCTTCTGAAGAAATAGTGTCTCAGCATAGACAATAGCATCCTCATTTAACTTATTCTTTATATACTTATGATTCTTTAACTCAGGGAAATCGCCTAAGTATAAATCGACAAGTGACTGAAGAACCTCAATACCCTTTTGTGAGGAAGATATCATATCAGCATTGTAATCATATATTGATATCTCACCAAGATCTGGTAAATCATCAATTGTGGCTAAGTGCTGGCTTATATCAAAGTTGTTTGTTATACTATTACTCTCCTCTTGTATTAGATCGAATTCATCAGCCAACCTCTTAATATCCATTTCCTTCTTATTTGGCTTTTTTTCTGACATAATGTATATATATTTTGTCACATATATATTAAGTTTCACGGTGGAATTTTTTCCACTTTTATATTAAAATATATAAATACATAATGTCTAGAAAGAAAGGGTTAAATAAAAGTAAGGTTGGATTCTCTGTTGATATAAAAGTAGTTGAAGAACTGGGTGAATATTGTAAGGATAACTACACTAATAAATCTAATCTAGTAAATGATCTAATAAAAAGGTTTCTGGAATCAAAAAAAACAAAATAAAATGGCAGATAGAAAAGTTGTCTGGACAACAAAATTAGTAGAGAATGCTATTGAAAGAATGAATGATGGATTCATACTCAAAACACATGAAGTTCCATTTTTCGAAAAGACAATAGGTCTTAGAAAAGCTCACCTAACATTCTCAATAACAACAGAAGAATTTGATGAGTATGTAAAATGCGCCAGTGATATACACTATTTCGCTGAGAACTATTGTTACATAAAGGGCGAAGACGGTCACCCAATTATAATACCTCTAAGGGATTACCAAGAAGAGATACTAGATAATTTTTTCAACCACAGATATAATATACTAATGGCTAGTAGACAGATTGGCAAGTGTATTGAGTATAATACCTCTCTACTAATATATGATAAAAGGTTGGAAGTTTATAAGAATATTAAGTTTTTTCAATTATTATTCAGATATAAAAGTATGAGAACCGCACACGACTATATAAAATACGTATTATACTCATTTTTAAACTTTATAGATTAATGGGTTCTCGACAAATCAGCAGTGTAGGGAGTTAGATTATATTAACTATTAACTTAAATTAAATTATAACCTTCTACTTCTAAATTTTCTGGTATTTCCAGTTTCATACGGTAATAAACTTCCTCAAACCGCTGTTCAATAATATCTGTTCCTCTAATAACATCCATCTCGTTAAGTAGGTGAATCACTCTACACCATAGATCCCCTTTAAATCTATCAAGGATCTTTTGAACCGGATTTTCATTAAATGATATCCTGCCTGTCCAATATTCAGGGAATCCATTAAAATCTGTTAATTGATTATTATGACAGTAAAAATTACCACTAACACTTTGTGGACACCCTTCTAAAGAAGTTAATTGATTCTCAGAGCAGTAAAAATTACCACTAACACTTTGTGGACACCCTTCTAAAGAAGTTAATTGATTCTCAGAACAGGAAAAAGCACCATCAACACTTTGTGGACACCCTTCTAAAGAAGTTAATTTATTACTATGACAGGAAAAATTACCACTAACACTTTGTGGACACCCTTCTATAGAAGTTAATTGATTCTTAGAACAGTAAAAATTAACACCAACACTTTGTGGACACCCTTCTAGAGAAGTTAATTTATTACTATGACAGGAAAAAGCACCACCAACACTTTGTGGACACCCTTCTAGAGAAGTTAATTGATTATAATTACAGTAAAAATTACCACGGACGTTTCGGAATTTCAGTGGAATCTTTTTTAATCCTCTACTAGATAAATCAACATTTCCGTCAACATCAATGGATCCATCAGGATTTATTGTATAGTCTTGGATTCCATATTTTCTACAGATGGAATCTACTTCCTGTTTGGATTCAAAGAACTTTTTATAAGATAACATTAGTTATATATTAAATTAAATTATAACCTTCCACTTCTAAACTTTTTGGTATTTCCAGTTTCATCCGGTAATAAACTATACCTCTAATTCTAATCTTTTTATCTGAAGTTCTATCTCTTTTAATTCCTCTTTTTTTGACATCATAATATTCTTGTTAACCTTTCTGTCTTTATATACATCCTCTATCATTTGCAATGTCGGTGATAAACGCTTTTCAAAAACTGCGCCATTTACACAGACAACATGCTTTTCCGTGTCAATCCTAACCTCATTTAATCCATTCCTGGCGATCCCACTATCTATTTTGTCTTGTATTCCAATAAATGTCTCTGGGGCTATAAAAAACTGCAACATCGTAGTAGGATAAAGAGAAGCAAAATCATATATAACAACCCACCTATTCATACCAATAACAGGGTCCATTACCCAACCACCAAGAATACCCTTACCGCTACTTCGGTTAGTCTCATCACGGAATAGTATAATATCCTCCATATCACGGAATCTATTTCTCAAGACACCCTCTGTGATAGCAAGTGATGCTAGAGCATTATTCAATTGTGAAACAACATCACTTATTCTTATCTGAGCAAGTGATGATATAGCAAATATGATCGATATATAATTTCTCTCATCATGTATTTTCTGCACAAGTATTGAATCGACAGCGTTATAATACATATATGTCTCATAATCTTCCTCATATAATGTTTGAAGTGATCCAGAGTATTTAATCTTTTCTAGTTGGACAACTTTATTTGAAACAAAGTCCAAGGAAGAGGATTCTTTAACCTTTACAGAGCTATCGCATATCTCATATAACTGCATGTAGTCAAAGATCATGCGGTGTGATGGGACTTCATATTCAGTCTTCCATATCTTACTAACACGACCGGTTTGAGAAGATTTATGAACAGGTATTGACTTATCAACGCCGTTAAAATTCTTAGTTAACTTTCTAGATCTATTCATTAAATACATCCAGTCATATGCTAGGAAGTTCCATCCTGTTATAAGTGGCATTTTTGGGACCATTTTATCAAAAAATGTGTATAACATATCAAATTCATCTTCATATTTAATGAATTTTAATTTATACTCAATATTATACTTTTTGAAGTATTCATTTGTGTTGTTTATTATTCTCCCCTGTGCCTCTTTTGATAATTCTTTAAGACCCATCAATATGATTTTATCATCATATACAACTGATATAGAAAGAACTCTTGTGGCAGCGCTTTCAGCATCGGGAAATCCGTCAACTATCTCTGTCTCAATATCAACAAAATATATATCTGGTACATTAAATTCATATATTTCCTCCTTTTCTTCTTTTGATAGATTATCAAGGAATTCATAGATTGAATATCTGTCGGGATAATTTACCTCGACCTGCTTTATGGATTTATTATCCCATGATCTATATTTTGGGTGCTTATCCTTATCAAAGGACTCACATGCAACATATTTAAGAGGTGTTTCCCAGTCATAATACTTTAGCTTTATCTTTCCCTTTTTATCAACATATGAGACTATAAGCTTTTTTGTATTGGGTTGGTATTGTGTATCAACTATCAATTTGTATTGTTATTTTCTATTTTTAGTAAGGTAATGTCATATTGTTTATATATAATAAAAATATTTATTGATATGGAGACTGTGATTGATAGGATAGCTGAATTTAAAACAAAATATGGAAATACAAACAAGTCAAATATTAAAAAATTTCCGATATACGATGATATAACCAAATTTGGAATTATTAACAATATTAAAAATAAGTGGTCATTACTATTATACAGATATGTTTATAATATAATAGACACACCCAATTGTTTAGAATGTGATAATACGGTATCCTTTATTGATTCGATAAGTGGGTACAGAAAATATTGCACCAGAAAATGTATGGTTAATTCCGATTATATAAAGAATCAAAGAAAAAAAACCTGTATTAAAAAATATGGGGTTGATAATCCTTCCAAAAATGAAAAAATAAAAGAAAGTGTAAAAAAAACAAATAATGAAAAATTCGGAGTCGATTACCCCATGATGTCTGAAAATATTAAAGTAAAATCTAAATTGTATTTTAAAAAAGAGTATGGGGTTGATAATCCATCAAATGTTCCAGAAGTACAAAAAAAGCGAACAAAAACAATGATGGAAAGGTATGGAGTAAATTGTTATACAAAAACTAATGAATTCATTATAAAATGCCAACATACAAAACTAAATAACCACCAAAATAAGAATTATAATAACCGAGAAAAAGCAATGGAAACAATGATGTATCGATATGGACATGAAAGCTTTACACAAACTGAAGAGTATGTGAAAAAATCAAAATACACATCTATAGAAAGGTATGGTAAAGAATACTACACACAGACTAGTGAATATAGAAAAAGAATCAACGACATAATATTTTATAAAAATATTGAATACTTTGAGAGTCGAGGATATAAAATGGTAAAATATATAAATAATGACCTTGTTAATTTGAAATGCTTAAAATGTGGGGATGTATATGAGATAACTAAACAATTATTCAGAAAAAGACACTCTGATAATGATGAGATCTGCATAAATTGCAATCCAATAACATCTAATACATCTAAACAGGAAAGTGAGATGTGCGATTTCATTGCTAATAATTATCAAGGTGAAGTTATTAGAAATTACCGACATCAATATGGTGAAATTGATTTCTATCTACCAGAAGAAAAAATAGGATTTGAATTCAACGGTCTTTACTGGCATTCAAGTTTATTTAAACCACGTAATTACCACCAACAAAAAAGCATAAATTTTAAATCCGAAGGTATCCATCTTATACATATTTGGGAAGATGATTGGTTATTTAAATCAGATATTATAAAATCCAGAATCCTAAACTTACTAAAAATGTCGGTGAAAATATATGCCAGGAAATGTATCATTAAATATTTAAATAAAAAAGAATCATGTGAATTTTTACAGAAAAATCATCTACAAGGAAATATAGGATCAAAAGTTAAGATCGGACTTTATCACCAAGATGAATTAGTCAGTCTTATGACACTTGGTGGAAAGAGAATATCAACTGGCCTAAAAAATAAAGAAAATGAGTGGGAAATGTTAAGATTCTGCAATAAGATTGGACATACTGTGGTCGGCGGGGCATCGAAACTAATTAAATTCTTTCTGAAAAATCATAAATGCTATAATATTATTAGTTATGCCGATGCTTCATGGAGCCAGGGACACCTATATGAGAGTATTGGGTTCGTCAACAATGGTATAACTGATCCAAATTATTATTACTTTAAAAATAAACGAAGACTTAATAGGTTTTCCTTTAGAAAAGATAAACTTGTTGAAAATGGACACAACAAAGAAATGACAGAAAGGGAAATAATGGAATCTTTGAAATATTATAGGATATATGATTCTGGATCATATAAATTTGAAATTACACCGAATTAATTATATTTGAGCAAGGCTGTCGAATTGAACGACTTCTTCTACTTGGAAAGTAGATGTAATACCATTATACTAGGCCTGCTTACTATCTTTATATCACAAAAAGACAGATTGGTTTATAAATATATAGTTTATGATAATAAGTAAATTTAAATCATATCAATCTGTAAACGAAGCATTATTAGTAATAAAACAGAATCTATCTAATATATTAGATCTTATAGATTCACCAATTGCTAAAGCCATACTTGATATGAAAAATAATGATAATGATATAACAATTAACTTGTTAGAGCTCGGTGAAAAATCTGATGTACTAGGATTTATAAATTCTAATAAAATAAAATGGGAATTGTCCTATGGCAGCATCTTAAAATGCCGTGAAATAGGAAATACTGAACTTGGTGAGTTTATATTGAAAAAGCTTGGAGTTGAGAAGGAAGAGTTGAGAGTAGGCGACATCGGAACAATAATCAAAACCTTAACACGTCAAGAATCTTTAAAAAATGGATATAGACTTGAAACATTTTCAAAGTTAAGGACAAAGGATGGTAGGGAAGGTGTTGTAAGTCCAAATACACTCCGTATGATAGTTGATGCTAAGCCAACCATGGGGCGTATGGGTAGAGTAATAAGAAAACTATTAGTTGATTCCAATGTAGAGTTTAAGGATTCCGACATTGAAGAATTTATAAACGAATATAGGTCAAAATTAGAAAAAATGAATAACATTGAAGAGATGTTTGAATTGACAAGTGGTGATGATATTCAGAAATGGTATCTACAAGATAACAACCTTTCAAAAAAAGGAACTCTTAATTCATCTTGTATGAGATATGATAAATGTCAACCTTTTTTAGAAATATATTCAGAAAACAAGCAAGTAAGATTATTGGTATTGAAAAGCCTTAAAGATGATACTAAAATAACAGCCCGAGCACTTGTTTGGAATCTTGATGATGGCACAACTTTCATGGATAGGGTTTATTACACCATGGATCACGAAAAGGAAATATTTATTGATTATGCTATAAAAAATAAATGGTATTTCAAAGTGACTCAAGATTCTTCATCTACACAACGAATAGTTAATGAAAGAGGTGGGACTCCAAAACCACCAGATACAATGATAGTTACCTTAGATAGTGCTAAAAAAGAATACTATCCCTACACAGATACATTAAAATATATAAATACAAAATCTAATAAGCTAAGCTCAACTTTAAATATTAACCCTGACGGATTATTAGAGGAAACAAGTGGTGGGATGGGTAACCCAAGTGGTGATTGTGATAATTGTGATGATGGTTCGGTTACTTGTTATGAGTGTGATGGTAGCGGATACCACGATTGTGAGGAATGTGGTGGATCAGGTGATCAAAAATGCGGAGGATGTAAAGGTGTTGGAAAAGAAAAATGTGACGAATGTGAAGGAACTGCCGAGATCGTGAATTCAGAGCCTTGTGAAAAATGCTCTGACAAGCCAAAGGGTAGTAACCACGAAGAATGTCCAGATTGCGGAGATACTGGATTCACCGATGTAACATCAGAATGCCAAGAATGTGAAGGTGGTAAAATATCATGTGATGATTGTGACGGATCTGGTAGAGATGAATGTGATGAATGTGGTGGTAATGGCCGCCAAAACTGTAATCAGTGTGACGGCAATGGATTGGTTGACTGTCCAGAATGTTATTAATTAAAACCGAGCGTCCATATATACATACGAATCATTAGTCCTTTTATTAACGAATTTCAAATCATCTCTTCTATAAACTTGATACTGAAAATAAGGAGTTGATCTGAATAAAGATCTTAAGAACGGAATTTCTGATGTCAAAACATCTTGATCAAACATTAAACACAATTGATTTTTATCATCTTCCGGATCATAATTTATCAAATTATTATAATCTATGTTTGAATTATTTTTACCAAAAGCTATAAATTGACAAGATAAACACTCACCTTCATATGACATTTCAAACATATCACCGATCTTTAGATCTGATACCTCATCCTTAAGATATAATCTAATCCATAGATATGTTCTTTGATTCTCTATAATACTGTTTGTTGTTCCCTGATCTACTTTATCCGACATATCAGAAGTATCAAAATCTTTTAATTGATCTACAAGTGAGTCATAATAATTAACATCTAATTCATTGTTTTCCATATTCTTATAATTTTAATTTGATAGCTCGGCCTTTAAAACCGCACTTGATTTATAATTCAATATCTTAATATCATCATACTCGATATCAAATATTGACTTATTACTTATTTCTATAGTTGATAGATCGTGAGTATCTCTTTGTAACTGCTCTTTAGCTTGATCAATATGATTAAGGTAAATATGAGCATCTCCTATTGATAATAGCAACTCATCAGCAATCATATTAACCTCATTAGACAATAAATGCAATAAAAGAGCATATGATGCTATATTAAATGGACATCCTAGAAATACATCATTACTTCTGATATTTACCTTCAGTGACAGCTTTCTTTTTGGAAAATCAATTTTATCTAATTTCTCATGTGACATATTATCATCATATCTACCGCCTTTATCAAGCTTTATTCTCCACTGATAAATCCTTTCACCCAAATCCATTTCATAGGTATAACATTGGAACCCATAATGACATGGCGGTAGCTTCATATCCTTGATCGATTGTACGTTCCAAGCATTCACAATATGCCTTCTACCATCTGGATCATTAATCAATCCGTTTATTAGATTCTTTACCTGATCAATTCCCTTATGAAACACATCTATATATGGTAGAAATCCGTTAACATCACTATCACTACCAAGTGTCTTCTCTGTCCATCCTCCCCAATTTCTCCATTGATGACCATATATTGGTCCAAGATCTCCCCATTCTTCACAAAATGAATCATCGGTTTTAATCCTTTTTAGAAACTCTTCTTTAGAAAGAGGTTTTTCATATTCCCTTAAGTATGCGGCATAGCAATCCCCGTTCCAGATATTAACTCCGTTTTCAACAAGATATTTTATGTTTGTATCACCTCTTAAAAACCATATCATCTCATGTATTACACCTTTATAAAACATTTTCTTTGATGTCAATATGGGAAATCCCTCCGCCATATCAAATCTACAATCATATCCAAATACAGACAGAGTTCCGGTACCGGTTCTATCCTTTTTAACACGACCCTTTGTTAAAATATGATCTAATAATTCAAAATAGGTTTTATCGGTTTTATTCATGGTTATTATATTTAATTTTTTCAATTATGTTTTTAACTTTGTCAATATGTGATTGTATATACATCATAGTAGAATATCTAGAAGATATAGATTTACTAGGACTAAAATCACCTTCAACTATTTTTTCAATTGTCTCAACCGATATATAAGGAATCCAAATCAACCCAGTCTGTATTGTCTTAGTATCCTTTTTATTATCCACCATTTTTAACTATTTTTCTAACCTTATCAATATGTGATTCATCACTGGTGAAATATTGTGTATATGATATGTTCTTTTCAGTTGCAAGATAATTTGAATATGATAGATGATGACTATTATGAATTAGTTCGCAATATGAAACATTACATATATCAATATTCAAGTATTTTATAGAATTATATGAAACATTACCCATTACTTTTACCACATTTTTCAATTATTTTTTCAACACTGGATCTATGAATCTCATTTTTTATAATACTATTTGCTTTATTATTCAAGTCTGAAATCATCTCTTCCGTTAACTTAAGTTTCAAAATACTTGTTCCAACAGAAATGCTTTTACTATACAACATAATAATTATATTATATATCCACTTTTTGTTTTTTAAAAAATAATTAGATGAAACAACTTAAACTATACGAATCAACAGAATTTGATGCACCTGTCTGAAAGTTGTGTTGGGAGAAAGCACAAAAGAAGAAATAGTAAGGGTGATCGATAAATTAATCAATCACCCTCCAATCCATCCCATCATTGATACAAAATTTCAAAACTGGATTAGATAATCTATACACCAAATCTATTTATACACCTCCATATATACTCAGAGTGTTCAATATTCTTTTCAACTGCATGTCCTATAGTAAAGTGCATTCCGAAATAAGGTTCTCTTGTAAGACCTAATATCTCCCGAATGCTCTCGGCTTCAGGGCAATCCACTTTAAACCACCAATGGCTCCCGTTTGATCTTATATCATTGGTATTAATATTAAATCCCAATTCTCTTCCTTGGAACATTTTAGCACATTCGTTGTATTGTTTGAAATCAACAATGTCATTGATAAATGTTACGTGAGGACCTCTAAGGTTTTTATTGAGTGTTAATCCGAATCTTTTTGTTAAAAACCAAGCATAGTATCGGTCAAGATCACAATCTGTTTTTACGATAGCGACTTTCTTCCAAGAAGCTTGCTTATCGTGCTTCTTTGTCCTGTTAATAGGATAGAAATCTAATATGCCTTTTACCTTTATATCCATGTTATAAATATACGGAATCTGTATTAGATAACCTTGACTCAATTGCCCAAAAATCGGAAATATAATAACCTCTATATAAGATATTTATGTTTTATAAGATCTTTCTGGGATTCGAGTTCGTAATTTATTTATGATTAATTGGACCTTATTAATTTCAGCAGATGACTCATATTTATATGACGGAACGTAAAACACACAAGTCTTTAGCTTGTGTGATGTAAGTAATAAAGGGTGTAACCATATATTAATATATAATAAGTATGGTAAAAACATACATCGGCTGGGGCAGTCGATTACAGACGCGGAGCAAAAATAAGACCTCATTGGCTAACCAACATTGTTGACAGTCCAATATTAAAAGGCATAAGATATGAAACGTCCAAAAAGAAGGAATTTAATATATTCCCGAAACACACAAATCTTTAGTTTGTGTGTAGTTCATATATATATATATACAAAACAAAATAAACAGAAATTATGAACAACATAGATCAAAAATCACCACTTTCTGAGATGGAAGTTACATTACTTAGAGAGAAATTTATAGTAGAATATGCTAAAATAAAAGGTTGGAATCACAAGGAATTATCAACAACACAAATGTTGGAAATTGCGACACAAAAGCGGTATGCTACTCCAGGCTTAATTTTAGGGTAATTCTAGCGGAAATAACCACCAATCTACAACCTTTATTTAGTTTCGTGAATAGATGCATAAAAAGGGATAATTATTGATCAGATGATCCTAGAATATCATCTATTTTCTTATCACGAACATATCTCTTTTTTAGGACATCAAAGCTATATTCCTTATCGGACTTTATATCCTTTATAGTGTAATTTGATTTATCCGACCTCGGAATAAACAAGGTGGGATGTGTTGTAGATGACATGGAAACCTGTGACTTTTTTTTATACATTAGGTAAATATTATATTCTTCCAGTATTCTACTACTATGGAATGATGATATACCATCATTACTTTCAGACAAGAATATAATAGGTGTTTTAATAAATCTAACTCTGTCGAAATAACTATCTATTGAATTAACATCCAGTATCAAATAATCCAACCTAAATAGGTTATCCTTTACAACATTCTCAAATGATCTACTCTCAATTGATGGGTTTAACTCGAATTTATATCTACCAAAATGTAAAAATGATGACATTATACTCTTATCATCGTTACACACAACAGCAAAGTTATGACCACCAAGGTGTAAAAATTTTAAAACCTCAGCAGCGACATATTGACCACCACTATTATCATAAACAAATATATTTCTATGCGCTAAATCAATCATTACTTAATATTCTATCTATTAAAGAAGACCTTTTCAAGATAATATATTCACGGTACTTTTCACTGATAATACCATTTGATTTAGTCTCTAAGAAAAGTGAATTCAATATGTAATCCTTCTCATCTTGTGAGAATCTATCAGAAGTTTCATGTGGATTCACATAGTATTCCATTAACTCTGAGTATGATACCTTTGGATCATTGAAGCATTTTAAACATATTGGGAAATATCCAGTCGTATTACTATAAAATAGACTTTTTTCATCAGTGAAATTCCAAGTGATTCCACAATGAGAACAAAATCCCCATCCTGGATTAAATAATTTTAATAACTTACCTACTATTAGACTCATATGTATGATATATGGATAATATGCCTAAGTTTAGAAACAATATATCTAAATACAAGTATAATGAACTACTTGTAGGCTAAAGACCGATAAGTTTCCGGAGACAAGCTCCTTCTTTTTGGACGTTTCACCGATTGTACCAACCAAGGTTGGTCTTATGTCATCTCCACATCTGTAATCTTTTGGTATTTTTAAAACTTTTTATATATTTTTACTAAAATAATTAACAAATTCATCACAGAAGCTAAAGACTTCTGTGTTTTCTTTGAATGATCATATAAAAAAGAATAATCCAATGCATGCAAAAACATTATCTATTTACCTATATAATTGCCTATCGACATAATAATGATCGACTTGGAAATATAAGAAAGGTCATTGATTGGCTATCAGGATTCGGAGGAATTGAACTAATAATTGTAGAACAAGACAAATCGCCAAAATTACCAGCATATACACTTACAGGGTTTAAATACATATTTACCGAATCTAGCTTACCATTTAATAAGGCGTGGGCTTTTAATGTTGGAACAAAATATTCAACAACCCCGGCTATCGTGTTCGGAGATTCTGATATTATAATGGATCCCTCACAATTAATTGAGTCACTCAAGCTTTTACAGCAATACGAATCAGTATCACCTTATAACAAGGTTGTTGATTTGGAAAGACAAGAAGTTAATATGAACATGGATCAAATGAATCAAATACCAAGACCAGGAAGAGGGGAAACAGATGTTCAAAAGATATGTCTAGCTGGTGGTATTATAATGTATCGTAGAGATGCTCTTGAGAAAATAGGTGGATGGTCTTCAGAATCCTTCATGGGATGGGGAGGTGAGGATGATTTTGCCTCCATACTAACCAAAAGATTTTTAAAATGGTATGAAAGGCCAGGAAAATGTTATCATATATTCCATGAAAAGGTAAATCCGGATATGAAATACTATCAAAGGAATCTTGGTTTATTAAACCAATTAAGCTCTATGAGTGATGCTGAGTTAATCAGATATCAAAATAATTCAAGAAATAAAAATGGTATGAAAAATAAATATTGTGATAAATAATTATCCAATATAAAATTTATTCTATTAAAATAATTAGTTAGGAATCCTAACTCTGTCATATTTAATAAGCAATTTATATATTTTATCGTACTCAGATTTTGGATCTATAACTTGGCGCTTAATCCATTTACTACCGGAAAGACATTCAACCACCATACCAATATTAAAATCATCAATTGATTTTGGCATATCATATGTTTGCTTTTCAACAAATGAAAATGATAATTCATTTATTATATAAGATATTCTATTAGAAGTATCATATAAGGACACCTCCATTAACCTTTCTGTACCATCCTTGTATATTTTAACAGGATTTTCACTACCCCTATATTTGACTATTAAATAGTCTTGGTTATAATTGTCTAATATGTGTAGAGCATCGGACTTCAATTCAGTATTACTAACTTCTGATAAAGATATCATCGATTTTTCATATCTATTCTCATAAACTCCTTGCATATCAACACAATTATAATTACGAGAGTATAAATATGAACTAAGTGATACCTCGGATGGTGAAACCATATAAGACAAATTTGGATCTTCTAAAAACATAGGTTATATATTAAAACTACCAACCGAAGTATGAATCCAATCTATTATTAAATATTCTTTCAACAATATTCCTATTACTATGGTTAGTAATAATGCTATCATGTACGGTTATCAATGGCACACTATCATCGATTGATATAATTCTTGATATAACATCTTTAAATATAAAGTCTGATTCCATCTTCTGCAATGAATATGCCAGAACTCTGTAATCACCATGTTCCTGTTTATATAGTTTTATAAAATGGTGTATTGTCGGGAATAATTTTGAAAAGTCTTTATCCGATTTAGAATTTTTATGGTTTTTACCAAAAAATACTTTATAAGTCATCTCCTTGGCATCATTTACCAACACCAATTCACAATTATCCAATAAATATTTATAAAAGTTACCGTTTTTAAGTAATCCACAAAATAATTTAAATTCACCATCATCTACCCACCTTGTTCCGGAATCAGATATCAATTTTGATAAGAATAGCGGTTGGCTATTTGGCACGTCAAACTCACAGGTCTTTTCACCATCTAATAATAGACAATTTTTACGAATGAAGGACTTTAGAATTGTGAAATTTGTATGCATTCTACCATAATAATCAAAATGGTAAAATATGTGATTCTCCTTTATGGAATCAACTGAATATTTATTCCGCTCATATATAGAATCCCTCTCACACTTCAATGAATTTAGATACCACATACATTTATCATGTTCAATACTCGATCTATAAAGATCAACTACTAATTTATCTTTAATATCCTTTGGTATTAGTCCATCATTGGATTTAACATTGAAATTACGCTTAATGTACTTCTTTAAGAGTATCTTATCAATATTTTTATATCTTAATATCTCACCTCCCAGTATATCATGTGATAACATGTATATTCTAGATGTTTTGCCCTTCTTATATTGAGTTTTTAATGCAATGAATTTATTAACTTCTAGGTAACGAACATAATAGTTATATAGGTGACCATACCGCTCTTTTAAAACAATGGCATTTAACGGAAAATGGTTATTTTTCTTGAAATAATATTTTAATATCATATTATGTATGATATCAATCAAATAGGATGTTTTTAAGTTTCTACCCTTAAATACTATTTTCTTAACCTTTGATATTTCATATAGTGATTTTGGTAAAAATTGTAATGAAAATTTTTTACTTTTGAGATGGAATTCTATCATAGGATCACTGAATAATAGTTTACTATTTATCATATTTTTTAATATAATTATAATTCGTTTCTATAACGAGCTAATGTCCAAGAAAATAAGTCTATTATATCAAGTGTTGACCCATCACCAACCGTTACTAATGACTCTGATAGGCCTTGATCAACAGTTGGTACTGTGCAATCATTCGCATATACTTCTACATTATCAAATAAGCAATTATTTATCTGTAATATGTAGGCGTCACTATTTGGAAATTTATTATATGCTAAATTCGTCTCATCACTTGTTATTCTACCAGTTTTAACATTTGGCGACTTGTAAACACAAGACCCATCATTTTGACCAGCAATAGCATCATAATTTGAAGCATTTGGATCTGTGCATCCCTTATCTGAACAAGGGCTCATTCCAAATGTAATAATTGCAATAAATAAAATTAATTTTTTCACCACTTTTTGTTTTTGTTTAAAAGGATCCTAAAGTATCTTTATCAAATCCATCTCCTTTTTTAATTATACCACCTGGTTTTTTCTTCTTTTTCTTATTCTCACCTGCTAGTTTATCCCATACATCACCTATATACACCTCACCAGCACCATCCACATCATATGATATATCAAAATAATCACCAAAGTTCATCAAACCACTCCTCGTAACTTCCCTTTCTCTCATCTTATTGAGTCTATAATCCAAAAATTCATTAACATCATCAACGAATTTGTTGAATAATATAACAGTATTATCAGTAAATATACCAATTGCCTTTTTTCTCTTCTTGTTGAATGATCCTAGTATAACCTTGAATATATATTCTAATTTATCAGATTCGTCTAGATATTCTTTAGTTAATTTATTCTCTATTAGCTCTTTATTAATTTTAAATTTATCTTTATTGAAGAATTCTGGAACAACGAATTCAAAATTCTCTATATCATCTTTAACATCACCTATATAAATATTAAATAGCTTTGACATCAAATAAATATAAAGCTCTTCCCTATTATTACCCTTTATCTTAATATCCTCAATATTTACTGATTGACAAAAAGTTAAAAAGTTTACTAATATAAGAGTATACACCTCAACAAATTCGGTTGAATTCTCACTACTCATTTTAGTATATAATGGATTTAATATTTCAAATGAAACATCTTTATCAATAAGACGTATTATGAATTTCTCAATATTATCCTGGAATTTATTACCATCCTCAACATCCATTAAGAATGAATTCTTAGATGATGGACTTAACATTTTATAAAAGAAAAACCCAAAATTCTGTTCACCAAAAACATACTCAATATCATCTTCTGACGTGGCCAAAAAATACTCAATGGCTTGTTTCATATTATCAGATAATCTTCCCTGGAAAAGAACTGGTAGGCAATCAACATCTAATAATCTAGCATATTCACCAACCTCATCAACAGTGTAATTATACTTACCAGATTTGTTTATAGATGTTAAAACAAGGCCATGTCTAGGAACTCTTTGATATTCAATATTGGCTGGTTGCTCATCGGGAAAGTATTCAAAACAGAACCACCACTTTTTTGGCATCAAACCCTTTACCCTAGGTGAAAGACTATTTAGATAATCTATAGCAGGATTATAAAATATTTGCAATGATAAATCGATTAGGTTTAAATTATCATTATTTAAATTTTTAGGCTTAATTTTAAATTCATGACCATCCCAATTTACCCAAATTTTAGCACCCTGAATATCCTCAAAGACTATGATGTCATTGTTAAAAATATCAAATAGGAGTTCTGCATTATCATTCAATTTAATTAGTGACATTTTTAATAATTATATTTTCTATATTTGACATTTCAAAATATAGGACTCTTAGTAGTTTTATACCACCAACTCTTTTTGGGTTTATAGTGAATTCCTTACCATCCCAATTAACCCATATTTTTGATCCTTGTATGTCCTCAAATACGATTATATCGTTGTTAAAGATATCATTCAAGATGTTTTTGTTTTCTACATCATTTAATGTCACCATTCCTATATTATATTTTGTTTATATATTGATTATACTATTGTCCAATCAAATAGAAAAAAACATTTTTTTTGTTCGTGATGAAGGATTAACCATTATATTAAACAGATCTATATTATTAATGTCTATTTTTGATATATTTGAGTAATATGACCATATATACTTACTAGCACCCATTTTCCGACTTGGATTCCTATACCTCACCATTGAAATATTTTTAACCTCACCCTATAAGTCCAGTACCAACATATCCATAGGATATTAACCGATTGTTTATATCATCACAAGTATTTAAAAAATCAGTAATATCTTCTATCTTATCACCATAATTATCTATTGTTATACCATATGATGTATCAACCTGGTATCCTTTATCAGAGCAATATTAAGTATATCCTAAAGATAATGATCTATTGCCTCAAAGTATCTCAAATGTTTCATACAGTATATATTACATTCGAGTTTTTAATATATAATAAAAAATTAAAAGGTATTAAATGAGATTTAGAAAATTCTTAGAGTTCAAACAAGAAGATCTTGACCCTATTAAGTCGTTTAAGATACAAGACAATCTTAATGATAAAGTATGGGAGAATGATAAGATGATCCCAGAAATCAGAAAGGATTTAATAAAAATATCTAGAGATTTCTACGAAACGGTTGGCATAGAAGCTGAAATAAAAGATATTATATTAACAGGTTCATTATCTAATTATAATTGGAGTAGTAAATACTCTGATTTTGATGTTCATATTGTTATAACATTATCCGATGTTGATAAGAATGTAGAATTGGTTAAGAAGCTTGTCGATCAAGCTAAAAATATATGGAATCGTGATCATGATATTGAAATTGAAGGATTTGATGTTGAGGTCTATATACAAGATGCTAAAGAGGAACACACATCAAATGGTGTTTATTCTATATTAAAGGATAAATGGAACAAAAAACCATCTAAAATAGACATAGAAATTGATTATAAAGAGATAGAAAGGAAAGGATCATCAATTATGTCAATGATAGATATCCTTGAAGAGGAATCAGAGGATACTGAATATGAAAAGTTTAAAGAAAAAATAACAAAAGTGTGGGAGAAAGTAAAAGATCTTAGAAAAAGATCTCTAAAAGAAGAGGGCGAGTTCGGAATAGGAAATTTAGTTTTTAAGCTGCTACGTCGAAACGGATATATAGGAAAGGTAATATCTCTAAAAAGGGACTCATATGATAATCAATTTAAATGATAACAACAGAAAAAATAATAATTAAACGTAGAGGCCTGAAAAACATAGATCATTATAATAATCTAGGATATGATACATCACAGGATGATATATTAATAAGTATTACCCACTTATCAAAAGGATCTAAAAAAGTTATAGACGCCTCATGTGATATCTGCAATAAACAAGCATCAATAAATTATAGAGATTATAATAAATATAATATCTACCCATATTATATATGTAAGTCATGTAAAAGGAAATCAACCAATTTAGAAAAATACGGGGTTGAGAATGTGTTCCAGTGTGAAAGGATCAAAGACCGGATAAAGGATACCAATCTAGAAAGATATGGATTTGAATATGTCACCAAATCGGACGAAATTAAAAACAAGATAAAGGATACCAATTTAGAAAGATACGGAGTTGAGAATGTATTCCAATCAGAAAGAATAAAGAAAAGAATAATATCGAATAATATCGACAAGTATGGATATGAATATTATTCACAAACAGATGAGTGTAAATTAAAGGTTAAGGACACCTTCATGAATAGATATGGGGGATTTACTTTGGAATCCACCAGTTTGATGGAAAAAGTTAAATCAACCAATTTGGAAAAATACGGAACTGAATCACCTTCGAAATTGCCCGAAATAAAAAACAAAACCAAAAAAACATTTAATGAAAAGTATGGTGGATTTACACTAGATTCTGAAGAATTAGTTAAAAAGGTTAAAAAAACCAATCTGGAAAGATATGGATTCGAATATTATCAATCAACAGATGATTATAAAAATGACATCATTGTAACAAATCTCAATAGATATGGTAAGGAATATTACCAACAAACCGAGGAATATAAACAAAAATGTTTAGAGACTAATTTACGTAAATATAATACTAAACACCCTTCAATGAATGAAAAGTTTAGAAAGGAAAATTTTGCAATATCCAATGATACAAATTATATAAAATATCTAAATAACGGCATATCTCTGTTCAATTGTGATAGGAATCATGAATTTAAAATTCACGGAAAACATTTCCATGATAGAAAAGGGCATAATATCACACTATGCACAATATGTTACCCGATAAATGAGCAAATATCTATTAAGGAAAAAGAGCTATTAAAATATGTAGAGAGTGTTTATGATGGAAAAATTTTAAAATCCTATAGAGATGGTCTTGAAATCGATGTATACTTACCAGAGTTAAATATAGGATTCGAATTTAATGGACTTTACTGGCATTCAAATATGTATAAGAAAAATAATTACCACTTAGAAAAAACCAACCATTTTAAATCCAAAGACATACACATTATACATATATGGGAAGATGATTGGGTATATAAAAATGATATTATTAAAAGCCAAATATCCAATTGGGTCGGTAAGACCAAAAATAAAATATATGCTAGATCATGTAGAGTTGCTGAAATACATAATCCACAAATTATAAAAGAGTTTATGGGCAATAATCATATACAAGGAAGTGCAAATTCGGTTGTGAAATTGGGACTATATTATGAAGATGATTTAGTATCAGTTATGACATTTGATCATTTTGAGGGCAGAAAAAAGATGAATAATATGTCATGGAATTTAAATAGATTTTGTAATAGAATAAACACCACAATAACTGGTGGGTCATCCAAACTTCTAAAATTTTTTATAAAAAATTATAAACCAGATAGGATAATAAGCTATGCTGATAAATGTTGGTCAGAAGGAAAGATATATGACACCATAGGATTCACTAAGGTTAATGAATCCAATATTGATTATAAATATATAGTGAATAGCAAAAGGCACCATAAATCAAATTATAAAAAGTCTATAACTGGAGTATCCGAATCTGAACTAATTATACCAAAAATATATGATTGTGGTAAAATAAAATATGAATATAAAAATGATAAGTATTTCAGAAGTAGAACAAACATTTAAAAATATCTTTGAAAAAGAGGAGGAAAGCCTGGTGCGGTCAATAGAGACCGTCTATGAAATGTCGGATGATGAGAAGTTCTATAGACTCGTTATATCAATACATGGGCTATCAATAGAAGATGTTACTATAATACACACAAAATTTATTTTCAGAACAGATCTAAATAAAAGACATTTAATTGAAGACTCTTTAATATATCTATATGATATAAACTGTGTCTACCATAGAGTAGATTTTAAAAATTCAACCACACTGGAAGAAAAAGTAATTAATATAATAGAATCTGGTAATTTTGGAGATGATATTAAAATACTATCAGATTTTGTTGAAGCACCAGCAATGTTTCTAAACTATTACCTTAGAAGGCATAAGATAACCGATTATTCAATTTTTGAGGTTAAATATGAGCCAAAATTCAAGACAACACCCTGTGACAAAACAACATTTGACTTTGATATTAATGTAAATAATAACTATGATATAAACTTATCAATACAGAAGTCCGAGGATGATTCTGAAGATCAACAAGTATATAAATTATATTTTAAATTTATGGAGGAAACCTACACAGTTGAATCTGATACAATTGAGAATATACACTATTTAATAGGATCAAATATATCTAGAATATTAGACAAAAAATTAAAATAGTATGTAGATTAAAAGAGAGTTCCTTAAATAATAACCTATTTCTAGATCATCATTGGACATATGATTTACAACTAACTGTCTAAGGATATCCTTTATCTCTGGTCTATCGTATAATAGGGATATATGAGCCTAAAGAGTTCATTTCTGAATACTTGGAAGGCACCAACTACGAAGTAATCACGAACACCATTAAAAACATTAGTGAAGTGAGTAAATGCGTTGAGTTGTCTTGCTGTCATTGTGCAATTTGTGCAATTAATGTGCAATTGATTTATGTCTGTTTCACACTTCATTTTAATCTATAAAAAGCTCCTGCACACTCTTTGCCAAGCTTTGGTTGGAGCGTTGGCTCGTGTGGCTTGGCAATGTGTGTGGCTGTGAAGCGTTGGCATAGTTATCATTTTTACTTTTTTGGCGGTGTCCTTTTGTGCGGTTCAACTGGAACTGTCTTTGGCCCTGGTTTTGGTGCATCAGGATTTTTTATCGGTGTCGGTGATGGTGTAGACCTTTTGTGAGGTTTTACAGGGACTGTTTTTGTAGCCATAATTTTAATTTTTTAGGTTATCGTTTTAGAATATTTCAAATTTATCAATTAAGATACAACCAGTTTTTCAATATCATCGACATCTATTTTGATTGACTTTTCTAAAGTCAAAATTGAACAATTTAAAACAATTTTTTCTTTTAATATATCTCCATTTTTTAGGTATACAACAACCCTATGATAACCCATTCCATTTTCAGGAGTAGAAATTAATTGTTTAGAAAACATTTCTGATAACATTATTTTTTGCTTCTCTTCCATCAATAAGCTGTCTTTTCTATGAATGTATTATTTGATGTTCCGTTTGCAAAGTATACCTCAATACCACCACCGTGCCGTTTTGTTCTTCGTTTGACATTTTATCTTAATTTAAACATTTGTAATTCTAATGAAGATCCGCACTGATGGGCGCTATAAATTAATCTGTGATGTCAGAGAGTGGTTAAAATTATATGTATTCGATTCAACATAATACAAATATACTATTTTTTTTCCATTTGTTCATTATAATATATATAAAAAACGAATATCTTATTATGCATAGAGATAACCAGCCGAAATTTGACACTAAAACACAAAGGGTTGCTAATTTCAAAAACTTCACACAGAATATTGAGAAGGAGAAAGAGGAATTAAGTGGTATCCAAAAGGGGTTTAAGAAAAATTCTAAGAGTATAGGTGAGCAAGAACATAAACTTAAATGGAACAAAGTCACCAATAAGATGGATGATGTTACTAAAATGGAAATTGATGATATGATCCAGAAATTGGATGAATATGATGATTAATTATAAATAATATCCTCAATTTTTAAGCTTCTATTAACCATATCATTAATATTACCCATTCCTTCTAATTTATTACCAATTGTATAATTGTAATACCAGGAATTAAATATATTAATAACCTCTGTAACAGATTGATCAAACGAGAATACATCATTTGGTGTGTAAGAATACATCATAATGAATACTTCATTATATGTGTCTTCCAAACCTACACCATCATTACGATGTGAAATTTGAATATAGTCTCCCCAAGATATCGTTGTTGTAAATCCTAACTTATCTATTCTACTCAGTTCCCTTTCAAGCATTAATTAGTTCTTATTATACAAATATAAGCAATTATTATTTAAGCAACTCGAAAGTAATTTAATTAAGTCTTCTGTTATCTTTGTTACTAATAATTTTCCACCAACTTTTATCTTTGAGATATTTTTTATTCTTGAAAATTTATCATTACCATCTACTTCAATTTCACTCATAGCCTTTTATATTATCTCATCACCTTTATTATTATCAATATGAACTACACACAAACTAAAGATTTGTGTGTTTCGGGAATATATTAAATTCCTTCTTTTTGGACGTTTCATAGCTTATGCCTTTTAATATTGGACTGTCAACAATGTTGGTTAGCCAATGAGGTCTTATTTTTGCTCCGCGTCTGTAATCGACTGTCCCATCCGATGTATGTTTTACCATACTTATTATATATTTATATGGTTACCACCTTTATCACTTACATCGCACAAGCTAAAGACTTGTGTGTTTTACGTTCCGTCATAGATCATTCGATGTCAACATGTTCGTTGCCTGTTTTTGGATCATAGTTCATTATTAGCAGCTCTTTACCCTTCTTATCATTTGAAAATGATGCGGATGGTCTGTAAAATTCTCTTTCTGTCCAAAAATATTTATCTCTTGGAAACCATTCCTCCAGCTCCTCAAACCAATAATATGATAAACACCATCTAGATTTTGTATTTTTTAATATATCGGATAGTCTTTTATGTGCCAGGTCTCCAAAAATATCCTTTGAACCGTAGTCTTTATCGTGTGTACCTTTGCCATCTGTATATTTATACGGTGGGTCCAGATAAAGAAAGGAATCGATAGAATCATACTTTATTATTAATTCACCAAAATCCAAACATTCAATGTTAGTCAAACTATCTAATTTTTTCCTATACTCTTCTTTCTTTAATTTATTAATAAGTGTTGTTAATTTTAACTTATTTGTTTTTGTAATACCCGAAAATCCAGCTCCACGTGCGAAACAAGCATTAAATGATGAGGTTATCATGAAAGAATATATAACAGCCTTTTCATAATTTGGTATTGACCAATCCATATTATCATAGAAATCACATTTGTCCGGGTTTTTTGTATCAGTATATAAATCCCTATAATATTTTTTCATCTTAGTCGGATCTGATTCATTTAAATATAAAAATCCACCACTTTTTAAGGACAAATCTAATTCACTAAGCATTTTATCATAATCTTTACAACACATAATAAAATTTGCTTGTAGTTTATTATAATCATTAAATGTTATATCATTGCAATGTGTAAAATCCTCATTAAAAAAAATAGCCATAGATCCACTAAAAACCTCAATATAGTTTTTTATGTTTTTGGGTATGTATGAATATATCCAAGGGGACATTGAATTTTTACCACCAAACCATCCTGTTAATGCTGCCATAATTATTAAATTAATTTTATTATTATATGATACTTTTACCTAAATGTCTATTAAAAATTTCAAGATTTCTAAATAGAAAGAAACTTCTATCACTATAAATTAGGTTATAAAAATTTTCAATTAACTCCTTTTTATGGAAAACTAAATCAAATATATTACCCCTTCTATTTATATGTCCATAACCTAGATAGTCCCTAATATGAAATCATAATTTGATGTAATACCACAGGTTTTCCAGATCAAAGAATACTGCAGCATAAACAATATAAATGTAAAAGACTTTATTGAGAAAGTACTAATCATTTTAAAAAATTTTCTAAAGAATTATTAACAATTTTATCACGGGCAATCATTAGTATCTTACCTAAAGTATTCTGTCCTTTAGGACATTTCTCACAAGAACAAACTCCCCAGAAAATATCATGCCACCAGTTTCCCTCAATCAATTCTTCCTCACCAGTTTGTATCATCATCTCTTTTAGATTTTCGTGTTTAAATTTCTCACGAACACCGAACATCATAACATCATATCTAACATCCTCCCAGTCCTTTCTAACCTCAACAAATTGTCTACAGAATCTTTTAACTTGACCAGCAGTTGGTATCTTAGAAATAAATTCTCTAAGATCAATTTTATCAAAATGTTTCCCATCAATAAGGTGATCAGTGTTAACTTTTTGAGCAACATAATAGTGCTCTACCGTTGGATAAGTGATTCCCTGATGGGTAATTACCGATGGGTAAAAGTTCGAAAGAAATGACCAACGGCCTTTAAACGAATCTATCATAATAATGATATGATAAATATTTGGAAATGTTTTTACAATTTAAAAAAATCCGATCCACCACTTTCGGATTGACATTCATAAGCATAATCAATACCATTAGCGATAAGAGCCTCTTTACTACCAAGATATCCAGTATCCTTACATATGTTATAAACTGAATCCATATATGGATAGTAGTCATATTTGAAATTATCCAATTTTACTATTAATTCCGTATCTTTGTGTTTACGCTCTTCTTCACCAGATGGGTGTATTACCAAATCATTGTTTTTTAGATAAGCCCATCCTTGTTCCTTTGCATAACTTTCCATTAAGAGCATTTCAGTATCACTGGTAGAATATTGCCTGTCTAGATACATTTCACCATTAGTCAATTCCCATAATAATGCTCGTCCTCTAATTTTATCACTATCCTCATCCTTTAAAATCATTAATTTACAATTATCAACATAAATATCTAGGTATTTCTGACATTCCTCATGTCTCATACAAGAATTACCAAGTTGACCAATTTGATAAGTATTTGAATATAGATATGATTTTCTAATATCCTCACCACTAACAATTGATATAAATCTAAACTTATCATTTATTATATCAACTCTGGTTTTGTAATCATTTACAAATTCTTCTATATCCTTATCCACAAATTCTATTTTAGCATCGTTAAGTAATTTTCTAATAACACGACCAATTCTAGCCTCTGTGTTATTAACATAATATTCTCTAAGTCCTGTTATACCAATAAAACAACTTTCACCATCATCAGTTAAAAAGTGAGCAATATTTCGATCCCCAATTTCAGGAGCATTGGCCTTAGTGTAAAGTGTTTTGACCTTACCAATTGTACCGGATGGCAGTGGAGGATATTCATTATTAGTCAATCCAGCAATCTGAAATAAATATACATAGGTTTCATAAGTTTGACCGGGATTAATTATTTCATAACTAACATTATCATTCTTTTTATCACCAGATGTATATGATATCTTATCATTACGTGTAAATACAGTATCGAAATAATTATTACGGGTATCAACCTCTTTACCCACCAAATTAAGAAGTTCTCTTGATATACCATTATCTAACCTAGTCAAGATATCAACCAAATCTTTCCTATAGACAATCTTGGCCTCTAACATTAACTCATTTAGGTTATAATAGAATATGTGCTTTCTGAATTTGTTTAAATGATCCATTCACTATATATTATTTATCAGATGTTAATATATATTATATGTATTACGTCATGACATCATTATTATCTCTAACTGGTATGTAATCTTTACACGCGCCGACTAATTCACCTGATAAGTATCTTGGATCATTAACATTAACAGATATAATTTTATTCTCCTTATCACGAAGTGTTGCCATTACACTATTAACACTCTCTAAATTATCATTAGATTTAAATTCACCAATAGTAACTTGTGAAGTTTTACCTTAACTATCTTTAACATTAACCATACCCTTGGTTATGCCAACTAGTTCACCTGATAGGTATCTCTTATCATTAACATCTATAAGGAATCTATTACTTTCTGAGTCTTTAACATTTGCTAAACCACTTGTGTTTAAAACACCCCTATTATACAATTATAGGTATCCTTCCTTTTTATAAAGTCTAAATTAACTAACTCTTTTTCTTTGTCCAACCTGTTTGTTATCAAACACAAAAAGTATTTCTTTGGTAAAGTTTTCTTTACCATGTAATCTATATGATCTATTTAATAATTTACCACTTCCCATATATCTATCATCGATATTATATGTCTAATGTAAACCAATATAGATTTTGTTATCTATATTGTTTGTTATTTTGTAAATAGTAAAAAGCCTGTTCTTCATATATGTTTATATATAAAAGAACAGGCTTCCTTGGTGGAGCCGCCCCGAATCGAACGGGGGTCTTCAAAACAAGTCAATAATCAATCATTCACAGGCTTAGAAAGCTTTTCAAAACTTACAAAATATTCAGTTGTTTTTACTCACAAACACTCTGACAAGAAAATATCAGTTTTTTTAACTGGTCCAATTCCAGTGTAGAAAATTTAGTTGTAACTATTACGCTACTACAAGCTCTTCTACCTTGAGCAAGTTGTTTTGTAGGACAGCTACTAAGTCTTCACTTGTACCTACTTCGTTTGAAACGTTGCCGTTTACAGTTGATAAGTTTTTGATAAATCGGTTCCAATCAAAACCGATACCTGCTTAATTACCACTTTGGTCAAGAATCAAATGCCTAACGACCCCAATAGTTTATTATATATTATAAACAAATATAGTAAAAAGTTTTTAAAGTTTGGAATTATTTTATATGGCCCGTCAAAGAAAACACATCAGTCTTTAGCTGATGTGATGAATTTGACAAAAAGTAATTCTAACCTTGTGTTAAAATATATTGTTTAATGGTATTTGGATTTGCCTCACCAATAGAA
>Ga0209702_10002740_pt1 | contig 29714 bp, 23 predicted proteins | sample FRY01_FD_187210 | JGI IMG/M metagenome (GOLD analysis project Ga0209702, IMG submission 187210) | Freshwater microbial communities from Lake Fryxell liftoff mats and glacier meltwater in Antarctica - FRY-01 (SPAdes) (version 2) | ecosystem: Environmental > Aquatic > Freshwater > Ice > Glacier... | reverse complement strand
GTAGCGGGTCTGAACGCTTTTTTTTTTCGTGCGCTGGCCGGCTGCTCCCCGAGCGTCTTCTCGAGGACTTGGCCGCCCAGCTCGGTCCACACTTGGTCGAAGTCCTTCTCGTGCTGGTAAAAGTCAGCCGAGTTTTCCAGCGACTTGATTTGCTCGTACTTGCTGAGGGCCAGGGCCACGAATTCTGATTCTGTCATGGGGGGGGGGCAGGTTTTGGGTGAGTTCAAAACTCAACTTTTTTTCCCTATTTTGCAAAACTGAAATACACCCCCCTCAACTATTGAAATAGTGCTATCATCTCTTGATTATAAGAAATTTATCAATATGAACCGATAGTATTCAATTATATTCGAACGTATCACTACTTAATTAAAGTGTTTAGCAAAGCCCCGATTAAAGAGCAAACAATCTTTTACCCTCCAAAAGGGATAGGGCCACGTTACAGCGCAAAAAATTCCAAGAATATCAACAGAGTGCAAAATCACTATTATAGATCCAGACTAGGTACATTCAGCACTTACGAGGTTTGGGTAAGCCCCTGGAAACTTGCCCCTGCTCGGCGTAGAATTGGCCTATTCCTTTATAACCAAAAAAAATACCATGCAACACAAGAGCAGGAAAATTTATATACATTTTGGGTAAGCAACACCAGTACGACGCAGGTCGAAGCTGTGCTTGATATACACAGCGATCCTGGTACCTTAGAAGCGTGGTCACTACTTAATGCGCCCTTCGGTGGAATTCAGCACGAGTCAGATGTTCCGGTCGAGGTAGTACTCTACTTGCTGCAATGTGTCGAAAACTGGTGTAGTGCAAACACTATCCGAAAAATAACTATAAAAGCTCCGCCGATACTTTATGACAAGAGACAAGTAAATCTAACCCGAAAAGTTTATTTGGAAAGTGGATTTACAGAATCCAACAAAATTAATCACCATATCCCGGTTCTTTCATCTTTATTTATGTGTCATATCTTGCCGCCAGAAAAAAGACGATTCCGGAAATCAATCAAAGCCGGTTTTACTGGGACTATTTGGGAGAATCCAGACCCTGAACAAGTATATAATTTCTTACAGGAAAGCCGCAACCGACAAGGGTATACGCTCTCCATCTCGCTTCCCCAACTTCGTGAGTTATTAACTAAACTACCCAAAGAAGCCACTGTTTTTGTGGTCCGTGATGGTTCAGAAATTGTATGTCTTACCGTTGCTATCAGGGCTAGCCAGGCAGTGTTATACAACTTTTGCCCAGCCGATAACCTAGATTACCGTACTTACAGCCCCACCGTATTGCTCAACGCTACCCTATACGAATACGCCCAAAAAGAAGGCATTGAGGCTATTGACTTAGGTACCTCGTTGGATCACTTGGGAAACGAGAAATCTTCTCTGATGCGGTTTAAGGAGAATTTGGGCGGAGTGAGGTCCATGAAAGTTACCTACGAGAAAATAGTAATGTAAGTCAGTAGTTTGCGGAAAGCAATCAAATATCAAGGCAGTTACCGGGACGATAAAAAACCGTTGAACAGGTTTCGTGACTAACAATCGGGGCCATACCGTAAAAATCTAGTTTTCTGAAGCCACGGTCTTTCATGAACTTCCTGGCATCATCGTAAAACTCCCGTTCGGAATTATCAAGAATTAGCACACCGCTATCCGTCAAAAAGTCAGCGGCAAACATGGTACATTTCACTCGTTTCCTACCATCGACAACTATAATATCGTATTTTCTTTTTCTTTCACCAACTGCTTGAATATACGTATCCCCTAATTCACGGTGCAAAATTTCAGCATTTCCGGGTAACATTGGCCTTACAATATCAACCCAGGCCGTTTCATGCTCAACGGCAGTAATGCTGCTTACCTTACCCGCGTACCATTTTGTGGAGTTTCCAGACCCATATTCAAATACTTCAAAGGTAGGCTTAATGCGAGGTTCAAGAAAAATGATAAATGGGTAGGTATACCAAGGAAGCGGGTTGCCGGAGGCATCAACGGAGCGTTTCGTGTGGTAGCTTTTGAACCAACCATATTTTTTCAGGGCGCTTTCGAGGTACAGCTGCACGCTCCCACCAAGCCCAAGGCTATTTAATCCACTCCAAACACCTTTCTTTATCTTCTTAATCATTTCGAAAATTTCGTTTAATTATTTGAGGAAATGGTGAAATTATACTTTTTTGTGGTTCTCAATTAGCACATAAAACTCGTCCGGTATCCAATTTGGTTTCCTAACGGTCATCCCCCCGGAGGCGGACCCATACTCCATTGGCTAAGCTATTGATTTCTTCCGAAATTCGCGCCCAAAGAATAAAGGTCATGAATAACGCAAAAAGGATTCCAGAACGCAAAAAAAGCATTGCCATGGCCGATAGAATCGTTTTAGAATAGTCAGGAACGAGAAAAGTAAAGGCATAGAGCAGCAGCAGTATCAATACCACCTGTATAGTTTTGATCGAAAAAGGAAGTACCCCAAACTTATAGTAGACAAAGCTCATTCGGGAAATCGAATACACTAACGTTGTGACAGCAGTGGCAATGGCTGCTCCGGTAAAACCATATATCGGAATAAGCCAGAGGTTGAGGCAAAAGCCCAGAATAGCCGAACAGACAATAAACAGGGTAGCAAACCGGAAGTATTTAGAGTACAAGATTATTTCGGTATTGAGCCCGGTAGCGATGTCAAAAACCTTTACGATAGCCATGAAAAGTACTACATACTTGCCTTCACCATACGTAGAACCTTTGGGTATCAGGTAAAATATCTCGTCAATACTAGCCCAAATCAACAGAAAAAACACTCCTCCGACGATTAGTTGATTCAGCGCTGATTTTCTGTTCATGAGCTGCACATGGGTAAGATCGTTGTTTAATAATGCCGTAGAAATTAAGGGAATAGAGATCTGAGCAATGGCCTTCCTCGGTATTTCAATAACTCCGGCTATGTAAGTGGCTATGATAAAAATACCAGTACTCACGAGCCCCCGCTCACCAGCCAGCATAGAGCGATCAATGAAAAGCATAAGGTTAACACCAATTCCACCGAGCAAAGTAAAACTACCGTAGCCCAGAATCTGCCACAACACACCCGAGGTAAGGATACTACGGTCCGGCATCCGCCAGTACCATTTACCGAGATAATTAATGTAAATTATTAACAAAATAATAGCCACCCCGTAAGCCCCAACCAGGGAATAAAGTAGAAAATCAAAACTGATCCACCCGAACCCAAAAAGCAAAATCAGCAATACGTTGGCCAGCCGAAGGTAGACCTCCCGAATAAAACCCGGAACCGCAATGCGGGCGTTGTTACGGCAATACGCTTCCAGAACAGATATATAGATCCAGAAAATGGTAAGTGGTACTACCAGAAGATGGTATTGCAAAATCATGGGGGACCGTACGGCGTAGTAGGCCTGAATAGAATCGGAACAGGCCAGGTACAACATCCCAAACAATAGTGAGCCCGCAAAAGGAAGCAATAATAGAAACGGTAAGATACCGTGGTGCTCTTCTTCGTCATCGCGAAAAAGTCCGAAGAATTTATCCGCTATAAAGGGAGTGCCTAAATGAGCAAAGGCCGCAAACAACAGGCTATTTTCGAACAAAAGCCGGGAAAGGGCCAGCTGTTCTACCGACAAAAACTTGGTAGATACGTACATCTGATTTATGATGCCAATACCTACCCCGATATAAGCCCCCAAACCGGCTTTTAAACTTTGGCGGACTACAATTCCCAATTCTGCTCTGTTAATGGTGAATAAAGGTACCCAACCAGGTAAATCCCACTAGGCTTCATAGGTAGCTTTGAGAATTGATGCAATACGCCCGGCTGCCTGACCGTCCCAGAGCGGCGGTACGACACCCTGCTTGGCGTGCCCACCCAAAAGACTAAGTACCTGTTTTTGGACCGAAACAGGATTAAGATCGCTTTGAAGGTAATTGGTCCCCAAATCGACGGTAACCGGGCGTTCGGTACTAGCCCGAAACGTAATGCAAGGTACCTGTAAGTAAGTCGTTTCTTCCTGAATACCGCCCGAATCCGTAATAATCAGCTCAGCATTTTCCATGAGATGAAGAAATTCCAGGTAGCCTTGTGGCTCCAATAGAATTACGTTAGCCAATGATTTAAGCTCGTCAAGTAAGCCGAAATGTTCGAGATTGCTCAACGTACGAGGATGCACCGGAAACACGACGGGCCGAAGCGCAGAGGTGTTGGCAAGAATATCCAGGATCGAACGAAGCCCTTCAACTACGTCTACATTACTGGGGCGATGCATCGTCATCAGCACATACTGTTTCGTCGACAGATTCAGCGACCGGCATAAGTCTAGTTGGGAAGCTTTTTGCCGATAATATACCAAAGAGTCGATCATGACATTACCGACGAAATGTACCTTTTGGTTCGGAACACCTTCGTGAGCCAGATTATCAAGCCCGGCTTGTTCCGTCACAAACAGATGATCAGAAATACTATCCGTCAGAATGCGATTAATTTCCTCGGGCATGCGCCGATCTCCGCTTCGCAAGCCAGCTTCTACGTGTACCAAGGGTACGTGATTTTTCGAAGCCACCAACGCACAGGCAATGGTAGAGTTAACATCCCCGACAACCAACACAACGTCAGGCTTTTCAGCGTCCAGAATTGGCTCAAATTCCAACATAATCTTAGCGGTTTGCTGGGTGTGAGTACCTCCGCCTACGCCAAGAAAGTAATCAGGGCGAGGTAGTTCGAGCTGATTGAAGAATATGTCCGACATTTTAGTGTCGTAGTGCTGCCCGGTATGAACGATGCGCGATGCAATCTTTTCATGTATAAAGGCCCGGTGTAGCGGAGCCACTTTCATGAAATTGGGACGAGCGCCCACAATGCTGAGTACTTTCATATAATTCTAAAATTTTAGTACAGAAATCTGCCAATTCCACGATGACGTTTTCTTGCTATTTTGGGCGGTACTTTTAAATCAAACTTCTAATTTTCGGCTAAAATTCCCCAATGCTAAGTAGTCAATTACTGCTTACAATCAATATACTACCTTAACGAATGCTAGTTACATAATCAAAAGCCGCCTGATACTCCTTGATTACGGTATAAATATTAATTTCCTCACGAATAATTCTGAGTGAATTAGCACCAAAACGTTCAATCTTCGCTGGATCTGACAATAACTTTTGCAAGGTATTGTTGAGACTCTTCTGGTCACCGTTATCGAAGTAGTACCCATTATAATCCTCCCGAACTAACCTGCGCTCGGTACCGTCTGCGACCGAGCATACAACCGGTTTAGCAAAACACATGGCATCATTGATAGATAGGCCCCCCATTCCGCCCAGTACATAGATAGCTGAGGCGTGAAGGTACTGACCTAGCGCAACGGGATCATACACCCCACCAACAAATTTCACCCGATCGGCAACGCCGGATGTTTTGGCCAGGGTTTTCAGGCTTTCTTCTTCGGGTCCAAAGCCTACCACTACCAGCTCAATTTGCGGAAAAATAGTTTGGAGTTCCTTCACGGCTGCGATCAATAGATCAATGCGTTTCCACTTTACTAACCGCCCCACGTGAATAATCCGGTGTGGATTAGCTGGCAAAATAGGGCCACGATCGAGCGCTTTGGTGTGGCTTGCAAGCAGCATATCGGTATCGGGAGAGTTAGCCGTAATGAATATACTTTCCTGAGGCACTCCGTAACTACCCGTAATAAGTCGGGCCTCATCAAAATAATTGACGTGAGCGTCTGCCAACGGGAGGTACAATCGACGCATGAGGGTACCCAGCCAGAATAAGATGTAGCCTTTCAGGGAATGACTGCCGGCTCCATCCATACCCTCGGTTTGGTTTTTTCCTGAAAAATAAAACTCCCTACTCTTACCCCAATGAGCGGCATTGAAAGGTATTTCGCGACAAACCAGTCGAGCACCTACCTTTCTGAACTTGAAATAAAAAAATGGGTTGAGAATAAATTGCAAAAAATAGGGCCAAGCTGACATAACCACGATGTCAGGACGTAGCTCCTTTAAAGTCGGTATCAGCTCTTCGAAAAAAGGCTTACCGTACCAGGTACTGTATTCGGGTAGCTCAACCAAACGAAACTCTAAGTCGCTGGTGTCTTCCTGCACGCCCGAGCCTATCGACTGACTTGTCTGGCCCGGCTTAATCAAAATGATTTCGTTTCCGGTTTCGAAAACCATTTTGTTGAGTACTAACTTAAAATAGTGCGGTAGGCCCGCCATTACAAAACAAATTCTCATTTTCTTAGCGGCTAGTACGAATGCACCACAAGTGTATCACAAGCGCGCATCCACTGAGGCCTTTGGTAAGGTGGCTTTCAAATCAAATACTACGGAGTCATTGCGGGTAAATTCGGAGAAGTCCAACTCCTTAAACTCAGCATGTGCAACGGCCAGAATTACGGCTTCATAAGGCCCAAGTATCTGCGGACTCAACTTTATGCCGTATTCTTCCGATACTTCACGACCGGATGCCCAAGGATCATAGACATCTACCCGCATACCAAAGTCAGTCAGTTCACGGTACACATCCACCACTCGTGTATTTCGAATATCCGGGCAGTTTTCTTTAAAAGTTATACCCAGAATCAGCACGCGGCTACCTTCGATCCGGTGGCCTTTCTTGATCAGTAGTTTCACCAACTTATTGGCGACAAAAACTCCCATGTGATCGTTGACGCGCCGGCCCGATAAAATCACCTGCGGATAGTAGCCCAAAGACTCCGCCTTGTAGGCAAGGTAGTAGGGATCCACCCCGATACAATGACCACCCACCAAGCCAGGTTTGTATTGTAAGAAATTCCACTTGGTACCAGCTGCTTCTAATACTTCGGTGGTATCAATTCCCATGCGGTCAAAAATCAATGCTAACTCATTTACAAACGAGATATTTACATCACGTTGAGCATTTTCTATCGCTTTGGAGGCCTCGGCTACCCGAATACTCGGTGCCAAATGGGTACCCGCCTCAATGATTTGCCCATACAGTTCGTCAACAAAAGTGGCGATTTCTGGCGTAGAGCCCGAGGTTACTTTTTTGATTTTCGTCAATGTATTCACCTTATCACCCGGATTAATTCTTTCGGGTGAGTAGCCGCAGAAAAAATCTTGATTAAAAATAAGTCTACTGGTTTTTTCAAGCACCGGTACACAATCCTCTTCCGTACAGCCCGGATAAACCGTTGACTCGTAAATAACCACATCACCGGCTTTTAGAACCGAACCTACCATTCGGCTAGCCGATAGCAAAGGTGTCAGATCGGGTTTTTTATAGTTGTCTATTGGTGTAGGTACCGTTACGATAAATACATTACAAGCTTGTAAATCAGCCGGATGATGTGAGTATCGTAGTGATTCAGTAGTGGAAGCCAACTGTTCTGGTTCTATTTCCTGCGTGCGATCAAATTGGCGGCGCAGTTCTTCAATACGGGTTTCGTTAATGTCAAAACCCAACACAGAAAACTTTTTACTGAACTCGACGGCCAAAGGTAGACCAACATAACCGAGACCAATGATGGCAATGTGGGGGTACTTAGTAGCGGGCATGAGGATTGGTATAAAATCGTGCTGCAAAGCTATTGAATTTGCCCGGTACCTGAAAATTTAGTGTTCCAAATAAGTCATGATACCCAGTTTTCCGAAGGAACCAGGCCAGAAAAGCGAATCGACTAGCCTATCTTTGTGGCCGAAAGGATTTGGATATTGACTCATGAGAGTTGATGTGCGGTTCTAATCAACCTCATTAGATTTTATTCTTTACTGATTATGAGTAGTCGTGCACACATAGTTTGCATTTTAGAGAATTATAAAACTCTGATTTACAAATAAATAAATCCTACTACCTAACAACCTAATTCCTAACACCTACTTAGTATGTTTTGGCTGCGTCAATTACTCAAAGAACCTTACAATACCCTTCGCACCAGTCGTGGCCGTGAATTTATGCGCCTACTTTGGTACTACGGAGATAAGCCCCGACATCGAAGAACAGACGTAAAGTTTGGTAATTATAACCTGACCGTACCTGACATCATGTCGTTCCTATTTCAGCATCAGGAGATTTTTGCGGATGAGTTTTATTATTTCGAGACGCAGGAAAAGCAACCCGTGATACTGGATTGTGGCGCTAATATAGGCATGAGCGTTTTGTATTTTAAAGAACTATACCCGGCAGCCCACGTTATAGCTTTTGAAGCCGAACCCAGTATTGCAGCCCTGCTACGCAACAATCTAAATTCTAACGCTATTCAGGGTGTAGAGATCATTGATAAAGCCGTCTGGATCAACGAAGAAGGTATCCTTTTCGGAAGCGAGGACGCCGACTCCTCCTCTATCTATTCGGAAAATAAAGCCCAAAACCGGGTACCCTCCGTTCGATTGCGCAACTACCTAGCGGCCCATCAGCAAATTGACTTTTTGAAAATTGATATAGAAGGTGCCGAAATAGAGGTACTGGAAGACTGCCGAGATGCACTAGGCCACGTCAAGAATTTGTTTGTGGAGTTTCATTCCTACATTGGCCATCCGCAATCGCTGGCCTCCGTCATCAAAATTTTTGAAGAAAACGGCTTCCGGTACTACGTTGACACCAATCAGCACCGCAAACGCCCCTTTGTAACGCACCGCTACCGGGGCAACGATGTGATGGATCTCCAACTTAATATTTTTGGTTACCGGCTTTGACTCAGTACTTACCTGAATGAATTAGTCGGCCCATAATTCCAAAAAAGCTGACCAGCAAAAGCCATTAGCCGACCGCTCTTTTGTACCTTGCAGCATGATTCTCCATCTCTGTACATTTCAGCTGGAAGGTGGCGCTGGTGTCGCGGCTTCGCGGCTTAATCAAGCGCTACAAAACCACGGCATTGACTCGCACCTGCTGGTATATCGCCAGCAAAAAGCTAAAAATGGGGTGACCGCCTGGGCAGATACGCCCTGGAAGAATAGCGTGTTTTGGGCGCGCTTTTCGGCAGAAAGACTCCTATTCCTTCCCCATGAGAAAGACAAAACGGTTCGTTTTGCGTTTTCACCCGCCGCTGTTGGGGTTCCGATCGAAGAGCACCCGCTCGTGCAGCAGGCCGATGTTATTAATATTCACTGGATCAACTTTGGCTTTCTTTCCTTGGCGGGACTATCGCGCCTTTTTTCTTTGGGTAAACCTATTGTCTGGACGATGCACGATATGTGGGCTTTTACCGGTGGGTGTCATTACAGCTCAGGTTGTGAGCTTTTTCTGACGCACTGCCAGTTCTGTCCTTTCCTAAAAAAACCGGCTCTATACGATCTATCTTTTGAAATTTTTGAAAAGAAGAAAAAACTATTGGCGGAGGCAAATGTTTCATTTGTGTCACCAAGTAAGTGGCTGGGACACCTAACCCAAAAGGCCTCAATCACGGCCCACTTGCCAAGCTATGTCATTCCTAACCCCATTGATACCGCTGTTTTTCATCCTCTATCCAAAGCAGATGCTCGTTTAAAACTCGGCTTGCCCCTGGACAAAAAACTTATTCTTTTTGCCGGAGCCAATACCTTAGACCCTCGCAAAGGATATGAGTATTTTCGGGAAGCGATACATAAATTAGATACCAACAACCCCGGAGTCGAGATTGCATTTTTTGGGAAATCTCAGCCCGGTGCCTACCAGGAGATTAACCTACCTGTACATGATTTGGGAAAGCTTTCTGATCAAGATATGATTGTGGCGGCTTATTCTGCGGCTGACGCAATGGTTGTTACTTCCCTGGAAGATAACCTACCAAATACCGTGATGGAGGCGATGGCTTGCGGGACACCCGTGGTTGGCTTTCAGAATGGAGGCATACCCGATATGATTGATCACCTTGAAAACGGCTACATTGCCAGTTTCAAATCGGCGCTTTCCGTGGCAGAAGGTATTCAATGGGTTCTTGATAACAATCAAGGTGGAAAACTCTCTGCCCTCACCCGCCAAAAAGTATTAACTACCTACTCCGAAGAAGTTGTAGCCCGACAGTATGCCGATCTTTACCAATCCTTACGTTGACCTATGCCCCTGCTGACCATCATTACTGTGACTTACAATGCCGAAAAGTACCTCGAAAGAACGCTGCTGAGTGTCGCTAAGTCAGCAAGGCTGGTACCTGGGGCAGCGGATAACATGGAGTACATGCTCATTGACGGTGCTTCCTCGGACGGTACTCTGATGATTGCGGAGCGATACGGCACCCTTTTGACCAATATTGTATCCAAACACGATGATGGGCTGTATGATGCCATGAACAAAGGCCTTGGCATGGCAACCGGAAAGTATATTTGGTTTTTGAATGCGGGTGATGAAGTACACAATGGACAGGTTATATCAAGGCTGTTACATGCCTTTGAAAGTGATGCCGACGTTTATTACAGTGATGCTCTCCTCGTCAGAGACGATGGTAGTGAGGTGGGTCTTCGTAGTGAAGTAACGCCCCATACACTACCAAAAAAAATAAAATGGAGAGATTTCTCCATGGGTATGCGAGTTTGTCATCAGGCTTTCATTGCCCGCCGATCTACCGCTCCACTTTACGAATCTACCAACCTCAGTGCGGATATCGCCTGGGAAATTGAGTGCCTGAAAAAAGCCAAGAAAACAAGACTGCTTTCATTTGTCATGTGCCGGTACCTCGTGGGTGGGCTATCAGTACAGCGACATCGTCGCTCCTTGCTCGACCGCTATCGGGTGTTGCGCAAGCACTTTGGACTTATTCCTACACTATGGTACCATGGATTGATTATTCTCCGGGGGGGAGTTTTTGCCCTCCGAAAGGGCGGGAAGTACTGGTAGTCTACTACCGATTCATCAGGCAACCTACCGCCTGAGTTTGTTTTTTTACAATGGGGTAATGCCCCAAGGTAGCCTCCAACGCATCTTTAAGGTAGTATTCCGTTGGTTCAGTCCGATTTTTACCCAAAGCGTAGTACCAATTATCAATAGCTCCCCGGTACAATACATTCTCCATTTCATTTATTAACACCACCTCGGGCGTAATGGTAGCCCCATACCTCCGGGCAATGGTGTACTCTTTATCTTTTAAACCCGAAAAGGGTAGCTGATATTTCTGGTGAAAACGACGAATGTCCCGCTTTTTGAGCGGCGCCGAGTCATATATTCCCTTAAAAGCTACACCCTTCGTAGCGTATTGTTCGTGAAGTTTTCGTAACGTCAAGGTGTATGCCTGACTAATCGGGCATTCCGGGTCCAAAAATATCAATACCGTGGCTTTGGTTTGCAGTTTTACTTGCCCAAAAGACTCGTTGATGGCTGCTAAACCTGCTCCAATAAGTACCAGAAAAAATATGCTCTTCACGCTATAATTTATAAACTTGCACAAATCGCTTGTTTCAAAAAATTTGTATATTGCCAATACAATCCTCCCCTATATTTCAATAGAATGGTGTATTTTCCGGTTAATGCAACCAAAGATTTTTTTGACATCTAGTAAAATAAGTCCGACTATGAGGCTACTGCTTATCAATGCTAACTAACTTTGCTGATTAGATATTTGTCAGAATTAAATCCTCTCTTTTTTGGCAATCTACTGAAACATTCTAAACCAGAAACATGTTTTAACATCAATAATTTCAGAGCAGTATTCAAAACTCACATTCTTCCCGCACCAATTCTTTTAAATTATCCAACTTTACGGATTTGTAAATTATCCATGATTTAGTTATGTTATTCTGGATATATGTTAAACTTTGTTTTGTACTAACTACACAATTTCTTAACATTGAAAGCTTGATCAGGCGACAAAGCGTAAACAAAGGAGTTTATTTAAATCCAGGATATCTTCGCCCTTTCATCAAAAACACACCACCTTCAAATAAGAGTATACACAATTAACCAAATTTAAATCGTATGAAAAAAAGTAGTTTACTTTTAATTCTTAGTTTTTTTATCTCCTATTCGACCGTTTGGGCCCAGGAAATGAGAATAACTGGTACAGTAACATCCGCAGAAGACGGGAGCGCTCTGCCCGGGGTTAGTGTACAAATCAAAGGAACCTCGCGTGGGACACAAACCGATGTATCTGGTAAATACTCTTTTGAAGCCTCACCAAAAAACACTCTTGTGTTTAGTTTTGTCGGTTTAGGTTCTCAGGAAGTTTCCGTTGGTAATCGTTCGGTGATCGATGTAGCCCTTGTTGCTGATGACCGAACCCTTAGCGAGGTCGTTGTGACCGGTTACGGTACCCAATCAAAGCGTAACCTGACTGGTAACATTGCCCGTGTGAGCGGAGCAGAAATCGCCAATACTCCCGTTACTACCTTCGAGCAAGCCCTGCAAGGACGTGCCGCCGGTGTACAGATTACCTCATTGAACGGTAAACTAGGCCAAGGAATTCAGATGCGTATCCGCGGATCTTCTTCCGTGACGGCTAGCAATGAGCCGTTGTATGTTTTAGACGGTATTCCTTTGACTACTGCCAATCAGGGAACGGGCACAGCACCTCAAAACCCATTGGCCGATATTAACTTTAACGACATTGAGTCCATCGATATCTTGAAAGATGCCTCAGCTGCGGCCATCTATGGCTCACGGGCTTCCAACGGTGTGGTGCTGATTACCACCAAGAAAGGAAAGACCGGAAAAACAAAGTTTAATGTTGGTTACCAAATGGGTAGCAGTACGCCCACTAACAAGCGTGATTGGCTCAATACCGCCCAGTACGTGGAGCTCTTCTCCGAAGCAGTAACAAATGAAATTGATCGGGATAATCTACCTTCCAATTATCTTACTGGTAGCACGTATAGTCGTTTTACCCGTTACGCGGCTGGTGACGAAGAAGGATGGAGAAGTAGCAAGTTTGATACTGATTGGCAGAATCAAGCTTTCCAGAAAGCTCCCATGGGTCAGTTTGACATTAGCGCCAGTGGTGGTGATGCTAAAACCCGTTTCTTCGTCTCAGCCCAATACCTCGATCAGCAAGGTATTATTATCAAGAACTCCTTTAAGCGTTTGAGTGGCCGTGTTAACCTTGACCATAAAGCTACCGACAAGCTGACTTTGGGTGTCAATGTAAATATCGCCCGTACGCAGAACGGTCGTTTGTCCAATGATAACGCCTTCTCAACCCCCATGCAGATTGTAGCGTTGCCTCCGATGACTCCGATTATTGACCCAAGGACAGACCGACTGAGTGGTAACTACACGTTATACTATAATCCGTTGTTGAATCGTGATTTCTCTTCAAACATCTCGACATCGTACCGTACCATCGGTAATGTTTTTGCTGAGTACAAATTCACTAATTGGTTGAAGTTCCGTTCGGAATGGGGTACTGACATTTATAACCTCAACGAAGATCAGTACTTCGGGAAAGAAACCTCCCGTAATACCGGTGCACCCAATGGACAGGGTTTCAGCTCTTGGGCGCAGGTGACCAACTACACCACCAACAACTTCTTTACGTTGGGTAAGACTTTTGCGGAAAAGCACGATATCGATGCTACCATTGGTATGACTTTCCAGAAATCCGATGCTACCTATAACAACGTAACTGGTCTGGAATATCCTTCAAACGCTTACCAAAAGATCACTTCTGCGGCCCGGATTACCGGTGGTAGTTCATCAGGGAGCAATTTCAGTTTCCTTTCCTATTTCGGACGTGCTAACTACCGCCTTGCTGAAAAGTACTTGCTTTCAGTAAGTGGTCGCGTGGACGGTTCGTCTCGCTTTGGTGCCAACAATCGCTATGGTTTCTTCCCGGCAGCTTCGGTGGGTTGGATCATCAGCGAAGAATCATTCATGAAGAGCGTACCTGCTCTCAGCTTACTGAAACTACGGGCGAGTTACGGTTTGACCGGAAATGCCGAAATCGGAAACTTTGCTTCCTACGGTCTGTATAGCGGTAGCTCAGGATACGCCGGAGTACCGGGTCAAAGCCCAAGTCAAATTGAAAATCCTGACCTCCGTTGGGAGCAAACAACGCAGACTGATATCGGGCTTGAATTCGGACTATTCTCCGGACGCTTGACGGGAGAAGTAGACTACTACATCAAAAATACCAACGATCTTCTTCTGAACGTAAACGTACCGGGTACTTCTGGTTTCCGTACGCAGCTTCGTAACATTGGTAGCTTGGAAAATAAAGGATGGGAGTTTGTACTAACATCTGAAAACACAACCGGCGCTTTCAAATGGAACACTACGTTAAACCTTGCGGCTAACCGTAATAAAATCCTGAATTTGGATGGACAAGTAATCACGGGAGGTTTCATAAACCAAGCCGTCGAAGGACAACCAATTGGTTCTTTCTTCTCCATTGAGTACGCAGGTGTGGATGCTAGCAACGGAGATGCCCTCTACTACACTAATGATGAGCGCCCCGATGGAACACGGGATCGGACTACAACCAATGACCCTAACGCTGCTCAACGGGTAGTCATTGGTAACCCCAACCCTAAATTGATTGGTGGTATCACCAACAATATTTCATACAAAGGATTTGAATTCAGTATCCTATTCCAGGGTCAGTACGGCAACGATATCTACAATGGTGGCGGTAAGTTCCAATCGGCCAACGGCGACTTCTTTGATAATCAAACCACTGATCAGCTCAATCGCTGGCGTCAGCCTGGTGACATCACCAACATACCCCAAGCTCGCCTTTTCGGAGCCAATGGTACTACTGAGTCATCGCGCTACATACAAAGGGGTGACTACCTGCGTTTGAAAAACACAACGTTATCGTATACACTACCTAGCTCAGTGACCAGTCGTCTTAAAATGGATCGTGTCCGTTTGTACGTAACGGGTCAAAACCTGTTGACGATTACCAACTACACCGGATGGGATCCCGAGGTAAATGCTGACTACCTAGCCGGAAACATTGGTCTTGGAAACGATTTCTACTCGGCTCCACAAGCCAAGACAATCATCGTAGGTATTAATCTGGGATTCTGATCTGAGACGATTTATCACTAAAAAAGCATTATTGAATATGAAGAATATAATTAAAAACATACTACCGCTCACGTTGGCTGCGGGTTTACTGCTTGCCGGCTGTAATAGCGAGCTGGATTTAAAACCGGTCAACACCATCGATGCCGGATCTGCGGTAGCTACTTCTGGTGACGTTGAAGCACTTCTCGTTGGAGCCTACGATGCTTTGGGAAGCGGAGATTTCTACGGCGGGAACCTACAACGTGACGCTGAATTAATTGGTGATAATGGGGAAATATTCTGGGACGGAACTTTCGTTGCGCCTGATCAGATATTCCGTAAAAGTATGCTGATAGATAACGGACAGGCATCCGAAACGTGGCTTGACGCCTACCGTGGTGTCAATATTGCCAATAACGTATTGGGTAACCTTGACGTGGTAAGCGCCGACAGGCGTGCCCGTGTCGAAGGTGAAGCTAAGTTTATCCGCAGTGTAATATTCTTTGAACTCGTACGGGTATATGGAAAAGCGTGGAACGATGGTACCCCTTCGTCAAATCCGGGAGTACCATTGACTCTTGACCCTACAATTTCGATTACAGACGAGGCCAAAGTAAGCCGGAATTCGGTGGCCGAGGTATATGCACAGGTAATACAGGATCTTACTCAGGCCGAAACTGCACTACCCGCTAGTAATAACTTCTTTGCAACCAAGGCAGCAGCCGCCGCAATGTTATCTCGCGTTTACATGATGCAAGGACGCTATGCCGATGCCGCCGCCGCCGCTAACCGCGTTATTGCCTCAGGACGTTACGGACTAGTTAATATCGAGGATGTATTTGACCTACGCTTAAATCAGAATGGATTCAACACCGCCGAAGATGTATTTGCCATGCAGGTAACCGACCAAGATGGTGCTAATAACCTTAACACTTTCTTTGGAGCTACCACCGTGGGTGGCCGGGGTGATATTCTGATCGAAGCCCCACACCTTAACCTCTATGAACCAGGTGACTTACGCGGCGGTTTGTTTTATACAGACAATGGTGCTGTATACACATCAAAGTGGGTGAATCAGTACGGTAACATTAAAATCGTTCGTCTGGCAGAAATGTACCTAACCCGCGCCGAAGCTAACTTCCGTACAAATGGTAGTATTGGTGCCGCTCCTTTGGTTGATATCAATCTCATTCGTGCCCGGGCTGACTTGGCACCTTTAACAACATTGACTCTTACTGCAATACTAAAAGAGCGTCGTCTGGAACTTGCCTTTGAAGGACAGCAGATTCATGATTTGAAACGGACAAGTAGAAGCATTGGCGCATTGCCATTCAACTCGCCCAAGCTGGTTTTCCCAATTCCACGTCGCGAACTTGACGCAAATAGCAACTTAATGCAAAACGCCGGATACTAATACCCGATATTATGTTTCTTTTAAAAACAAAAGCACTCTCGATTGAGGGTGCTTTTGTTTTTAAAAGAAACATAACTAATGCTACCGGGGTTTAATTAACATTTTCGTTCAAATTCTAACTTGATCTCTGAAAAGTTTGGCTTTATTTACGTAATTGTAGTAAAAAAAAGCTTTTCGTGGCAACATAAAAGGGTATATTTTGCGTACATGTACAACCACCTCAGGAAACCAAAGTTAAAAATTACATTCATACTGCCTATAATTACTATACTATTTACACATGACAAATTTCGGTCGTTTTTGGATGCTTTGTCTACTTCTCTCGGGAGTAATGCACAGTGCATACGCACAAAGAATCATTACCGGTAGGGTTACCTCCACCTCTGACGGTTCAACCTTACCGGGGGTCAACGTGGTGGTCAAAGGAAGTACAAACGGAACCAGTACTGATGCCGATGGAAGGTATAGTATCTCTACCGCTTCGGGTACCCTCACGCTCACATTCTCCTTTATTGGTTTAGAACCTCAGGACATTACCGTTGGTACCGGTCGCTCGGTGGTAAATGTAGAAATGGCCGAAAGCGCTACCGAACTAACACAGGTTGTGGTAACGGGGTATAATCAAACCCAGCGTAGGGATGTAATCGGTGCTATTACCTCCATAAAGAGCGATAAGTTTAAGGATATTCCGGTCACAGGTATTGATCAAGCCCTGCAAGGGCAAGCCTCCGGCGTTCAGATTTCCCAATCGTCCGGTACTCCCGGTGGAGGTATCTCCGTAAGAATCCGGGGAAATACGTCCATCTCGGCCTCTAACCGTCCGTTATTTATCGTGGACGGTATACCCGTGTACGACGGGCCGGTTTCGGACCGTAACTTCGGTGGCCAGCAAGACAATACGCTTGCCATCATCAATCCCAATGACATTGAGTCCATTGAGGTATTGAAAGATGCATCGGCTAAGGCCATTTACGGGTCGCGGGGTGCCAACGGGGTAGTGATTATTACGACTAAGCGGGGCCGAAACAACAAAACTACCATCACCGCTGATGTGCAACGTGGTCTGACGGACATCGTACGTCGCCCTAGTCTATTAAACGCCACTCAACTGTTGGACTTACAGCGAGAAGCCGTTACCAACGCTGGTCAGAATCCAGATAAGCAGGGTTTGATCAGAGGCGTAACCGACGGGGTAAATACCAACTGGTTAGATGCCATTTTACGCCAGGGTGTATTGCAGCAATACCAGATATCAGCTTCCGGCGGAAACGACCGCACCCGCTTTTATTTAAGCGGTAATGTTCGCGACGAAGAAGGTGTTCAGCTTAAAAACCGCTTTACCCGGTACAGCGGCGCGCTCAACCTCGACCATAAAGCTAGCTCACGGCTCAGCCTCGGTGCCAACATTAATATGTCCCTTAGCCAGAACGACCGCGTGAAAGGTGATAATTTTCTAGATGGAGTATACTCGGGTGCCATCAAGAGCCTACCCTACTATTCGCCCTATGACGAACAGTCAAAACTTTATGGTCCCAATAGCATAGGGTATGCCGGGTTTCCTAACTTCAACCCCGTTGGACAAGCGGTATTACCCCGTTTTACTACCTATGGCTTAAAGATACTAGCCGGAGTAAATGCTGATTACGAGATCTTGAAGAATTTAAAATTCAGGACAAAGTTCAGCATGGACTACAACAACGCCGAAGAAGATCAGTACGAGCCGTCAGGTACCGCCATCGGCGGATTTTTACCATCGGTCGGCGGGAAAGGCTACGGGGTATACATTACCAATACGAACTATACCCTCATTAATTCGAATGTACTTACCTACTACTTATCGCTGAACGATAACCACCATTTTAACATCCTGGCTGGAAACGAAATCATTCATACCGTGGGCCGCTCCTCCTCCGTTACGGGGCGTTTATTTCCAAGTGACGACTTTACCTACATCAATTCAGCCGGTATTGTTGACGCCGGAGGCTCAGGGTTCGGACAGAACGGTCTGGTATCTTTCTTTGGAGAAGTAAAGTATGACTACAAAAGTAAGTATCTACTGGGTATTACCTCCCGGTACGATGGTTCGTCCCGTTTTGGCCAAAATCGCCGCTTTGGAATATTCCCTTCTATATCGGCCGGCTGGCGCGTTTCTGAGGAAAAATTCATGCAATCCGTTCCGTTCATCAGCGATCTTAAACTTCGGGGTAGCTACGGCTTTACCGGAAACGAGCGGATAGGCAACTTTCAATTTCTGGGTACCTGGGCCAGCGTAACCTACAATGGTGCCACCGGAGTGGGCCCATCCAACCTCAGCAACCCCAACCTTCAATGGGAGCGCACCCGCGAATCAAACATCGGAATTGATGCTGCTTTCTGGAACGGCCGCTTTACCGTTACGGCCGATGCCTACAGCAACCTGACCGATAATCTACTCTTTGCCGAACCAATCCCGCTAACCACTGGTTTCGGAAGTATTCAGGGTAATATTGGTAAAATCTCAAACAAAGGAATAGAGTTAACCCTTTCCTCCGTCAACGTTGACCGGGCAGTACGTTGGAACACTGACTTAAACCTGACAAAAAATATTAATAACGTAGTATCCCTGGCCAACCAAGACACACTTTTCCGGGGATACTCCGCCAACGGAGTGGGCGCGACCAATGCCATTTTGGAAGGCTCACCGCTTGGTACTTTTTGGGGACTAAAATTCCTGGGTGTTGACCCCGCCACGGGTGACGCCATCTACCAGGATGTAAACGGAGACGGTCGCATTACGCCCGACGATGGCCAGGTTATTGGCAACGCCCAACCCAAGTTATTTGGTGGCTTTACCAACCGGATTTCTTACAAAGGATTCGACCTAAGTATTTTCTTCCAGTTTATGTACGGAAATAAAACGTTAAACTTTACCAATACCACGCTCGTAAATACCGGGGCCAATATTCAAAATAATCAATCAGAAGCCGCACTACGTCGCTGGAAAAAAGAAGGCGATATTACCGACGTACCACGTTATGTACTGGGTAATACACACAACAATTTCCACAGTAGTCGTTTCTTAGAAGACGGCTCCTATCTCCGACTGAAAAACCTCTCTTTTGGTTATAACTTACCAACGCGTTGGGTTAGTAAAGCAAAGCTTGGTAGTGTAAGGGTATTTGTCTCTGGCACTAACCTCTGGACCCTCACCGCCTATTCAGGAGCTGACCCGGAAGTAAGTACACTGGATGGTTCAACTTCTGCCCAGGGAATCGACTTCTTTACCCTACCGCAGGTGAAGACCTACCTTATGGGCTTAACGGTTAAATTCTAAACTTCGTTAATTGAAATCATTGATTCAGCTTTTAGCTATTATGGATAGTAATTTTTTAAAAATGAATACATACACCACCAACTACTCACCTTTCAAAAAGGGAGTGATGCGCTTTGTGGGCGTACTGCTGGCATTTGTGGTAACCCTTAGCTCCTGCCGGGAGATTCTGGAACCACCACCGATAGATATACTAATCGATGATCTGGTACTCAACGAGGCCGCTGATGTAGACGCCGTCCGGCTGGGATTATACAATGCCTTCCGTGGTATGGGCTCGCTTATTATTGTTGCCGGTGATTTTACACCCGATTATATTCAACACAACGGCACTTTTACGGTATATAATGAATTAGGGAACAAGCAGATTACGTCTACGAATGCCGCCGCTGAGGGACTGTGGGGAGCGGTTTATAGTACAGTTTATGTAGCCAACTTCATTGAAGAACGTATCAATAACGTACCTGGTGTGACCGAAGCTACCCGTAAACGGGTACTAGCCGAGGCTCGTTTTCTCCGCGGCCTCGCCAATTTTGTGGGTGCCTACTCATTTGGTAGTATCCCCAAAGTTATTACTACCGACATCGCAACAAACCGGGTGATTCCCAAAACTCCGCAGACCGAAATACTACAATCTGTGCTGGCGGATTATTCGGCAGCTTTGCCTGACCTTCCCGCTACTAATAGCAATCGGATAACGGCCAAGAGCTTTGCTACCCAAAATGCCGCCCGTGCTGCCCTCGCCCGATACTTCCTCTACCAGGGTGATTGGGTACAAGCTGAAAAATACGCGACCGATATCATCAATACTAAATTACAGACCCTACCGGTGAGCTATGCCGATGTAGCTTTTCAAGAATTTGATGACGAAAGTATTCTGGAAGTGGCCTATGCTAATAATTCCAGCGATGACCCAGGTACCTCTACCTTCGGTCTCAATAATATTCTGGTGGGTCGTCGGGAGGTAATCCCTGCCAACACATACATCATTACCATGTTGGAGACAAATGCCGGAGAACGCCGCCAAACGATCTCCTTTAATACCCAATTGCAACGTGGACGTGATAATGGCTGGTCAGTAGTTAAGTACGGTTCTCCTGATCAAGCCAATAACAATATTACCATTTTTCGCCTAGGCGAACAGTACCTGATCCGGGCCGAGGCCCGGGCCCGTCAGGGACGCATTGTGGGGGCAACTGGTGCGCAAGCCGACCTGAATATCCTTCGTACCCGAGCCAAGGCGCCGGCCCTGACTGTTTCTACTCAGGAAAATGCTTTACAGGCCGTAGAAAAAGAGCGTATTTATGAACTTTCTTTTGAAGGACACCGCTGGTACGACCTCAGACGCACCGGGCGAATTCAAGCCGTGATGTCGGCGTTCTCGGCTAACTGGAACCAAAAGTTTGAACTTTGGCCAATTCCCCAAAGTGAAATACAGCGTAATTCAGCACTTTCGGGTGCTCAAAACCCCGGCTATTAAACCCGAAAGGCTAACCATTTTTATATTAGATGCACAATGAAATTGATTCATAAAATACTATCCTTTGGCTTTGTTATCCTGCTAGTTTCGCTTGTAGCGTGCGAAGAACAAAAGATACTCTTTGAAGGTCCGTCTTTCGTTCGTTTTACGGATACCACCCTCACGTTCAAGGAAAGCTACGGATTGCCAGTCGAGGTTAAGTTACACATAGTAGGTAAACCCGTTAATAAATCCATAACCGTAAACTATGCCGTAGGTGGTACTGCCCGGGAAGGACGTGATTACAGCATAGAAGGCGTAAAAGGTTCGGTAATCATTCCGGCCAATAAGGCATTTGGCACCATCACGATTAAGCTCATTAACAACGCCAATAATATACTGGATGCCCAAGATGTGGTATTTACCCTCACCGGGGTGAGTGAAACCGGATTGCAGGTGGGCTTCGGCAACAATAATATCATTGGTAAAACCATGCGCCTTACCATTCAGGATGACTGTTTACTAAGTGGCTTCTATGCCGGGACACGCCGGGGTTCTAACGAAGTGGTAAACAATATCGCTATTACCAGCCTAAACTGTAAAGACTACCAGGTCGCAAACTGGAACATCGGAGTGTTCAACTTTACCGCGATTAAGGCTACCATGAATTTTACGGATAACGGTGATAACACGCTGACGATTCCGACGCAAGTGAGTCCTGACCTTACAACTCCGTATGATACCCTTCGAGGAACCGGAATATGGAACCCTCAGACCAAGGCAATACTTTTAAATGTCAAGTTAAAATTGCGGGTATCGGCTACTCGTGACACGGTCGTTACCGTTCCGTTCACCTTTACTCCCCGACAATAAGTTGTTCAATCACTGCGACATACATTATTACTACCAAGAATCATGATCATAAATCGCTTACTTACCATAGCCGTCGGTGTTGCGCTATTAGCCCTCGGGAGTTGTTCTGAGAAGGTCGAGCCCAAGCCGCTTACGTATTCCCAATTGCTTACGGGTACCGAGAAAAAAACATGGACTCTTACCTCGTTTGAAATTATTGACGAAGGGCAAGGTTCTGGCGTTGTTCCGGCTAGTAACCTATTTAATAACAACTGTGAGGCAGACGATCAATTTGTGTTTTACGCCAACAGCGAGCGTAAATACGAGTACACCAACGGTCCTACCAAATGTGTGACCACCGAACCCGACATACTACTAACCGATACTTGGGCATTTACCAATGCCAACGCCACCTTAGAGTTTGCGTTTCCGGTCCTAAGCACCGGCCGACTTCCGTTTATAGTGAAGTCGCTTACCAGCACGAGTATGACCATTGAAATCTACCTGGGAGATATCGACGCGAGTTATCGCTTTATATTCAATTCCTCAACCAGGTAATCGCTATTCTTTTTTCTGAATAGCTACGCAAATACTGTCCGACCACTATGAGTTTGAAAAGTCAGCGAGCACGTAGCCCGCTATGACTCTGTTAAATTGTCAGAAACTATCACTTCATGAAGCGTTATTACGTACTTAGTTTTCTAATTGTTTCCTGCCTGTTAGGATTCCGGTCCATGGCGCAGCCCGATCCTTGCGTGACCATGCAAATGGATAGCCTCCTTAGGGCTAAGAATCCTCGGATGGGTTCATTACAGGATTTTGAAAATATTCTCCAAAGGAAGATCCAGGAGCGTACCGAGCTGGAAAAACTTGGAAAAATAACGCTCGAAACGCTTACCATCCCGGTGGTAGTACACATTATACACAACGGAGAAGCCGTTGGTCAGGGCCGAAACTTGACCTTGGCTCGAATCCAGGCGCAGCTAGAAACCCTAAATGAAGATTTCAGAAGAAAGCCGGGTACGCCAGGCTTCAATACCGATTCACGGGGTGCCGACATTGAAGTCGATTTTTGCCTCGCCCGCATTGACCCACAGGGTCGTACCATGGCTGAGCCCGGCGTTGACCGCTTCAACGGTATCCGCGCCAGTTGGTCGCGCAATGACACGGAGAATATTCTGAAACCGAGTACAATTTGGGATCCGGATAAATATTTCAACGTTTGGGTGCTGGATTTTGCTTCTACCGATGGCCAACTAGTAGGCTACGCGCAGTTTCCAAGTCTTTCATCACTATCTGGAATTCCTGACAACAGCCCCCGTAATACCGACGGTGTAGTAATTCGGTATCAATCATTCGGTAATGTCTTAAAAGGAGAATTTCCCAACATGCCTGCCCCTTACAACCGGGGCCGTACCCTCACCCACGAGGTAGGCCATTGGCTAGGGCTACGCCATATCTGGGGTGACGCTAACTGTGGTAACGATTTTTGTGATGATACCCCCTCGCAGGCTAGCGAAAGCAGGGGTTGCTCCGTGGGCCGTACCAGTTGTGGCAACGTTAATATGGTAGAAAACTACATGGATTACTCTGACGACGCCTGTATGAATATTTTCACCCGTGACCAGAAGATACGGATGCGAACCGTCATGGACCTCAGCCCACGACGTAATACATTGGCTCAGTCTAATCTATGCGGTAATCTCGTGGCTGGTCCTCCTGGCCCCAATTTCCGCGCCGAAACACGACAGATTCTACTCAGCGGTCAAGTACGTTTTACCGACTTATCTTCGAATTTCCCGAACCGCTGGTTCTGGAAATTCGAAGGCGGTAACCCGGCCAACTCTACCGAGCAAAATCCCGTCGTGACCTACAATACCCCCGGCAGATTTAGGGTAACCTTAGCGTCAGCCAACAATACTGGGGTGTCTGATACTCTAAAACGTGCTGCTTATATTGAAGTATTAAACGTAGGCCTCTGTGCTGACAAAACAAACTTCGAGGGTACGGCCACGGTGATCCGCGATACTACAAAAATAGGCTATGTCTCCGGTCAGAATGGCCGGCAGGTAGCTGCCATATCCGAGTTTTTCGACAATCCTCTGGGGTATACCAATTTGGGGGGCGCTACCATCCGTTTTGGTAAGGCTTTTGCCCGAGCAGGAGCGGAAAGCGAAGCAACCGTCCGCGTGACGGTTTGGAATGCCCGTGGTTTTCAGGGTGGACCCGGTGCTATACTCGAAGAAAGAGAAATACCCATCCGGCGTATTATAAGCGACATTGCCAATAACCGGGCCACTGACTTTACGTTTGAAAGACAAGTACCTCTTTCTGGCTTACCCTTCCATATTGGTTTGCAACTAGCCTACGCCGGTGATTCCATCGCACTTACGACCACCAAAAACGGAGAATCACTACGAGGAACCGCCTGGGAATTAAGTAAAGAAGGAGAGTGGGACCTTCTCCTTCGCCGGACAGGACTGAACATTGCCCATGATATAACCGCTAAGGTAGGTATGAAGCCTTCGGTACTAATATCTGCCTCCGCTCAGTTTATCACGCCCGGTGAGAGCGTTACGTTACAAGCACGTGGTGCCAGTATCTACACCTGGTCACCCGCAACGGGATTAAATACCACTCTGGGGCCTCAAGTCATTGCGCGGCCTACCCAAACCATCACCTATTCCGTAAAAGGCACCGGCGCTGATGTTTGCGGGGATAGTACATCGGCCATTTTATTCGTTCGAAATGTACAAGTTTTAGGTAATGAGCCTTCATCGAGTCAGCTTTTGGAGAAAACGGTAGTACTAACTCCCAACCCTAACAACGGTTTATTTGAATTAAAAATGAGCAATAGCCTGCGCGGCACTATCGCAGTAGCCGTGTATAGCCTGAATGGAGCGGTAATAAACCAAAATTCCTTCTTCAAGGAAACAGACGAAATAAGTCTACCGGTTGATATTCGAAAAATGCCAACGGGTACTTACATTGTAGAAGTGGTGATAGAAGAACTCTCGGTCCGAAAACGAGTACTTAAAAACTAGCTAGCTTATAAAATTGAGTACCTGTGCAAAATTAATTTGCATTTAAAGACTAATAAAATTGGCTATAATAAGATTATATTTAGGCAAATAAGTGCTAAGGCATAATTAGTTTGTATTATTAATTTAGTCAAGTCAATGGCTAATATTCTCTTTATTAAATACTTACAAAAGTATAACAGCTACAAGCTATCAGCTACTTAAGAAACTAGTAACTAACGACCGCGTGGTGGGCTACCTAATTACAAAAAGCTACTTGTAAGTATTCTTTTAACGCCATACTTACCAACTCGGCCGTATTTTTCACTCTTGCTTTTCGAATGATGCTCGCCCGCTGATTCGCTACCGTATGCGAACTGACCTCGAATCGCTCGGCAATCTCCTTACTACTCATACCTTCGGTCAGGCATTGCAAGATCTGATATTCGCGAGTCGTAACTTTGTTCCAGATGGAGGCAGATGAACTGCCCCTTGCTTGTGAATCAACACTTCTCAGATTACTTCTGGGTACAATCAGATTTCTGATAATAACGGAGGAAGCATTCGGTGGATAATATAACTCACCACCATGCACAGTCCGAATTGCTTTTAGTATTTCTTCCTGATCAGTATCTTTCAATAAATAGCCAGAAGCCCCATTCTGAACAGCGCTCAAAATATAGTCAGGATTGTTGTGCATACTAAACACCAAAATCCGAACCCCGGGGAAAGACCGGGCTACTTCTTTGGTTACCTCGATTCCAGACATCCGGGGCATTGTAATATCCAATAATATTACATCCGGTTGGGTTTCGGGAATCATGTCCAAGGCATCGTCGCCATCCGAAGCCTCTCCCACAATTTCGATATCTGCCTCGTCCTCTAATAGGTTGAGGAGTCCTTTCCTGACAACAGAATGGTCATCCACAATTAAGATTCGTATTGGTATATCGACTGGCATAGAATGAGTTATATAAGTAATTTAACTTCTATTTTTGTTCCTTTGTTTACTTTGGAGGCAATTTCAAGGGTTCCATTGAGTAATCTTACTCTGGTTCTTATATTTTCAAGGCCATGATGAATTTGGGAATGATCGCTCCTTTTATTCATTTTTCTTCTATCAAAACCCTTTCCATCATCCATCACAATCAGTATAATTCCCGAGGAGTTTAGCTGCATAATTACCTTAATATCAGTGGCCTCCGAATGCTTTACTGCGTTGTTCAAGGCCTCTTGGGCGATCCGGTACAGTCCAATTTCCTGAACGGTAGTCAGACGCACCATCGCCCCTGCTCCTCTACATTCAATGCTCATTCCAGAAGAACTTACCGTCTGCTCTACCATTAATTTAAGCGCCGCTTCCAGTCCAAAATCACTCAGAACCGAGGGCATCAGATTATAGGCTACCTGCCGCGTATTCTGGATAGTGTCCTGCAATAAACTCCGTAATTGTTCTACCCTTTGTCTTTGTTTATCGTTTTCAAAAGGTACCTGCCTCAGCTTTTCAACGTGGAGTTTCAGCCCAGTAAGCATCTGCCCGATACCGTCGTGCAGTTCCCTGGCAAAACGTTTTCTTTCCTCTTCCTGCCCTTCCAACAGGGCCGCCGTTCTTACTATCTCTTCCGCCAACTGTAATTGATACTTCTCCTCGTTGGTTTTTAGTAGCTTCTTCTGAGTCATAACCAGCTTCCGGTTAGCGTCAGCCAGTTTTTCATTGGTTATTTTTAACTGACCTTCTGATTCAGAAAGCATTCTGATAACTTGTTTTGTATAATTAACCACGGGCCTGAAAACAAAAACACCTTCCAGAATTAACACCACTAAGGTAGCCAAGGTAAGTATCCATTCAATACATTCGAGGTACTGTACCCGTTGTAAACTCTCGGCATAAAACCGAAAAACAATGGCGTCCATTTGCCTCAAAAAGGAGGGCTCTTTGTCGAGAATTACAAGCAGCGCCGCCTGTTTCTGATTATTCATAGAGACCGGACCGGGGAGTCAATTAACCGAAAACCCGTGTGCATTGATTCAAAAATGGGTTGTAAATCGGCGAACATACTGTCTAACCTTGCGCTCTTCGGAACAACGTACTCTTTTTCCATTCTTAACAGCCAAGCTCGGAGATCTTCGTGGCTGTTAAACCAAAGATCCGTCAGGTTTTCTAAATCTGTTTGATCCGTATGAACAATTTCCTGCGTCCTGAGTAGTGCCAGTTTGGTAAGTTGCTGGCTAAGCATACGTTGCCGTCCGGCCACATTTACCACCCGACCGTCATCATGTAGCCCTCTGATTGTCTTTTTAACAAACCATAATCCACTGAGCGTCAGAATAGCTACCATCGCAAGTGCCAACACGTAGTACTGCGTAAGGCGGGTAGCGACCTGATAATCAAGTTGATTCATTGCTTTTTATAGGGTAATATATACAATATCATGATCTATTTTGACCCAAAAAGTTGGTATTAAGTATACCAATACCATTCAGATAGAACACTGGGCCGCCAACACTCCCTTTTCCGCGCTCCCAAAAACTAATGTATTTCCCGCCTGTCAGGTACCCAAATCAGAATTAAGTCCCACGGGGAAGGAAATCGCATTGGGTTGATTTTTGTATATTAGCCTCCTCATTTAGGTAAAAATACTCGTGAAGCCAGTTTATTTTAATTTTGAAAATGATTTTGTAGATACCTTACGCTGTATCCCCATGATTGTACGCTACAAGTTAGACACCTGCGATAAAAAACTACAGTTGCCCGAATGGAATAAACTACATCCGGAAGAAAAAGAATTACTGGCTGAACTAGCCTGTGAATCTCCTCGGGAAATAGTGTTGTATCAGGCTAAGCTGGACGAAATAGTCTGGAAGCGCAGTCAGAAAAATATTAAAGATTTAGGGAAAATTGACCCCAGCTGGGAGAACCTGAACGATGTCCCCACCGAAATACAACAAAAAGCGCAGGAATGGGATTGTGCACCATTAACGCAACCACAATGGAGTAGCCTTAATCTACTTCAACGCTTCGCACTCGTGAAGCTCAGCCGATCGGGGCACGAAGGAGAAAATTTCCCAAAGGCATTAGTGGAGTTTGGTGTAGTATAATCAGCAATCAACTTACTGCACATCTTCCGGATAGTTGGCGTTCAAAAATACCTTGGTGGTAATAGTCTTAGGTCTGTACGTGGCGGTTCGCCCTCCCTTCATAACATCCATCAGGCAAAGGCGAGGCGTCGCTTCTAACCGCAACTGTTTATCAACCTTGAAAAGGTAGGAAGCTGCGTAAATACCGGGGAAGGGTTGAATTAGATTCCCCTCTTCAAAGACCCAAGCATCATGGTCAGAATGATTTTGGTAAAATCCAATAAGATCACGAAGGGTACTCTCCGTGATATGAGGCATATCGCAGGGAAGTACCAATACATCTTTATCGGGATAGTAGTGGTGAAAACTCAGCAAGCCTTTCAGTGGTCCACCTACGACCAAATCCTGATCCTCTAATAATTCAAAGACTGGGTATACCTCAGTACTGTAAGCTGCCCGCTGCTGCTCCCGGATCATAATACTGACGGGAAGGCCAATATTCCTCAGCAGCTCCCCGGCGCGATTGACCCACGCTACCGACTCCGTTTGGATCAAGCCCTTATCACGACCCATGCGCCGACTTTCGCCACCGCTGAGTATTAACCCGTGAAGTATTGCGTTATTTTTCATGACATCAGGAAGTATGAATCGGTATAGATCTTGTGCTTACGATAATTCTTGTTTCGTGCCCTGCTTTACTTCCACTTTACTTTTTACCAACACTTCCGTAATACGATTGAGTTCTTCCACTTTATAGGCAAAATCTCCCCGGAGCGTATCCCGTACCGCTTTCAGTTGGTCCATTGCCGTTTCGAGGTCGTCAGGAAGAGCCTCCGTGAGTACCTCGCGCAAACGTTTAGCTAAGGTTGGCGACATTCCGTTGGTCGAGATAGCTACTTTTAAATTCCCCTTTTTTACAACTGATGAAAGGTAAAAATCACAATAGTCAGGGGTATCGGCCACGTTACAGAGTAGGTGTCGTGCACGAGCTACCCGCTTGATCCGTTTATTCTCCTCTTTGTTATTGGTAGCCACGATTATCACATCTTTTTCATCGAGATCGGCATCTTCAAACTTCCGGGTAATCAGGGTGACCTTAGGCTTTTCGGCGGCAATTGCTGTAATCTCATTCCGGATTTCCGGAGAAACTAATGTTATGGTAGCTCCGGGAGAATTATTGAGTACGGCTTCAATTTTTTCAAGACCAACGTACCCTCCTCCTACGATCAGCAAATGGAGGTCGTCGTTTTCAAGTTTGAGAAATACGGGGAATAGATTATTCAATGCTTTGGCGGTTAATTTTACAACGGCTTTTGTTTTCTTTAACTCATTTTCGGGTAATAAAGTTGACCTAGTACCAAGCAGCCCGGCGCAGATAAGGCTAAAACAAATTGATCAAACTAAAAGGTATCCTTTTTACTTCATAGAAAATCGCGGTATCCGAATACTGGTACTGGGTATATAATTTATGATTCGTAACTTTGTGCCATGGATCTTGACTTTGACAAATACAAACTGCTACAATACTGCACCAATGAATCGTGCAAATACCATAACCAAATTGGCTTGGGCAACATATGCACACTAAGCTCAAAAAACAATCAGGTTTACTGTAACGGCTGCAAAAGTCGCTGGGTGATAACCAAAGACACCTTCTTTTACGACCTG
>Ga0209702_10002738_pt1 | contig 29729 bp, 26 predicted proteins | sample FRY01_FD_187210 | JGI IMG/M metagenome (GOLD analysis project Ga0209702, IMG submission 187210) | Freshwater microbial communities from Lake Fryxell liftoff mats and glacier meltwater in Antarctica - FRY-01 (SPAdes) (version 2) | ecosystem: Environmental > Aquatic > Freshwater > Ice > Glacier... | reverse complement strand
ATTAAAGACTTTGCCAATCTCCGGAGCCAATTTTTCTTCCCTGGGGTTTCTTCCCCTGGGATCGCCAATCTCCCGATTGGCTAGGTTATAAAAGCCAATCGGGAGATTGGCGTTCCCAGGGTTAACCTGGCCAATGTTATAAATGCCAATCGGGAGATTGGCGTTCCCGGGATTAAGAGCAGATTTTTCTTCTTGGCTAGGTTATAAAAGCCAATCGGGAGATTGGCGTTCCCGGGATTAAGAGCAGATTTTATTTCTTGGCTAGGTTATAAAAGCCAATCAGGAGATTGGCTTTCCCTGGATTAAAAGGGCAATCCGTCGCTAACGCTTCTGGCTCTGAAAGAAAAGACGAATGATTAAAAGATTAAGATTCGATCTGAGACTTAAACGCTAGATCGTTTATCAGGCAAGGGTGTTTGTATTGTTCGAGGGTGCCGCCCGTTTTTTTTAATCGTTCCCTATCCCATTTTTGCCAAGTACCAGGTTTCATAACGATTGGTTTTATGGGCCCGAGCCTTAGACTTTCTCTTTTGCTATCGTATTCGATGTTTATTTTGCGAAGTTTTAATTCCATACGATTGGCGAGAATGTCTGCAACTTCCGGACTTGAAATATCACTAGATTCAATAAATAGGCCGTAATAGGGCTGCTCATCATTCCAAATGGGGGCAATGCTGTAAATATTAAGAGCGAGATCAAGATCATTGAGTATTTCAGCCATGGAACCCGTGACCTGATATTCAGAGATTTTTTCGCCAGTAAGATTCGAAAAGTAGGAACCCTTGTTAAGGAATTGAAGCAAAGGGGTTTTATTGTAAAAACCGGTGCAGCGAACCACATCGTGAATGTCGTAGCGATAAAGCCCATAGGAAGTGGTAAACAAGATAAAGTAGTTCCGCCCTTCGATAAGTTCATGAGGAAGCAAGACAGTAGGGTTGGATGAACCTTTTTCTTCTTCAGGAATAAATTCAAAAAAGTGGGTTGTGATATCAAGCACGCCCGAAGAGGTGTTATCTTCCAAAGGAATGGTCATGCGACCTTCGCTTGCGATAAGGCCAACATCGCGTACCGGCATATTGCCATAAAACTTTGGATAGTGCCTGAGGTAGGAAGCCATGCTACCACCAGTCCAATTGCCCAACAAACAATGAGCTGGCCAGTAATCCTTGGGAAAAAGAGAGCCTGTTTTATTGATGATAGCTTCAAGCTGAAGGGCTTTCTCAGGTCGTTTTTTAATTCGAGGCGCAAGTATTTTCCGCACATCCTCGGGGATATCCATCCTAGTGCTTAGGGTACCATCTCTTAAATCTTTAATCAGAGATTCTTTTTCAAGATCGCCAGCCTTGGCAAGATTGATAAGAGTACTAGGGTTAGCAGCCAATATCATGCCCACCGGTCGGTCAATGGAAAGCCTCATCACGGTATAGTACTTCGAGGCTGAATCTTTAATCCTGCTGACTTCGGGAGGAACGCAGTAAAGCCAGCGGATAACTTTTCTTTGCATTCTTGCAGTAAGGCCAGTAACACTGCCACAGGGAACGCCCGACTCACTACGGTATTCATCCCAATCGCCACTCATTTGCAGAATGGGCTGAAACTTAGCTTTATCATGTTTCATGAAAGCGTTGAGGCCCCAGATATTCCAACCTCTACGATAATCACCGAGGTAAGAATCAGTAACGGGAATATATTTGCGGGTGTTGGTAGTGCCACTGGTGAGGGCGAACATATGAATTCTGCGGTCTGCAAGTAATGCAGAGGTTTCGCCTTTAAGCACTCGATTCATGTAGGGTTCTATGGTTTCGTAGCCTGCAACACCAATATTATTTCTGAAAGCATCAATGGAATGAATAGAAGAGAAGTGGTGATCTTTTGCAAAGGAAGTATTTTGATGTTTGCGAAGGATTGCAAGAAGAAGTTTTTGCTGTGATTCCTGAGGTTGCTTGGTAGCATTTTCAAACTGCCTGATTTTCCGGTTGATGGATAAACTAAGCAAAGGCGAAACAATACGCTGAAAAAAGAAATGATTCAAGGCATTGCCAGCAAGTTCTCTTAATCCAGGCATGATAAACTCCTAAATTTACTTGGTGCCGGCAACAACGGTTTCCATCTGATTCGAAGGCAAGGTTACGCTGGAGGCACTAGCAAGATAAGAATCAAAGAAGCTTAGCACCTGGTTTTTATATTCATCGGGTGCTACTTGTATTGCCATATTGTGACGAGCCCCCGGGACTACCCAAAGTTTCTTAGGGCTATTACACATTTTAAAAAGAGTGCGGGCCATTTCTGGTTTGATGTAAGTATCGAGCACGCCATGAATCATCAACCAAGGGCTAGCCAATTTTTTAATCTTGGATTCAAGATGAAGAAACTTAGCATTCCCTGTGCGTTCTTTTTCTGCAATATGAATGGCATCTAATGCTAAGCGCCCAAAAAACCAGTAGGGCATAATCGTATGAATTGCAGCGCGTTTACTATAAATGCAGATCCATTGCCTCATAAAGGGAACCATAGTGGTGTAGGTACCAAAAACACCATCCGAGACAGAACATAAAATATAGGGATCATCAGCGCCAACATACAAACCCGAAGCAGCGCCTTTACTGATCCCAAAAAAGCCAATACCCTTGGGGTCGGCATCCGGCCTAGTTTTAAGGTAAGCGATTGCAGATTTCGTATCATCAACTTCGTATTGGGTAATCCAGTGCAAAGGTTCGTAATCTGGTTGTTTGTCGCTATCGCCCTGATTGCGGGGTTCGTAAATAAAAACATCGTAGCCAGCGGTAACTAGCCATTCACAATAAGGAATACTGCTAAAGCGATTAGAGGTGAACTCAAGGCCAAAAAGTATGACACCTTTTCTAGGGAAACTTGTTTTGAAATAGCACCCCTGAAGCATAAGCCCGCCTGAAGTGGGAAAGCGAATCGAATCGCATACAGCAGAAACATCGCCTTTGGGGATAATAAAGAGGGGCTTTTCCTGAAAAATGCGAGCAACAAAATGAATATAATTTTTAGTAATAACAATATAAACAAGAATAAGCCCACTTACACATAAGATAGGGCTGACCAAAAGAAACAACAAACCTAGAAGAATCATTTCCAAATTAAGCAACCCCATAAAACTAGTTGTTAAATGCACTCACTACCAGCGATGTATTTTGTCCGCCAAAACCAAAACTATTGCTTAAGCAATTCTTAGCCTTATGCTCGCGTGCCTTGTTAGGAATATAGTCTAAATCACATTCGGGGTCGGGGGTCTCATAATTCGTCGTAGGGGGAAGTATTCCTGTTCGCATCGCTTCAATACAAGTGATCAATTCAACCGCCCCTGCCGCTGCTATTAAATGACCCATCATACTTTTAATACTGCTCACCGGCGTTTTATATGCCCGCTCCCCAAACACTTTTTTAATACCCAGCGTTTCTACTCGATCATTCACCTGGGTACTCGTTCCATGTGCATTAATATAACCAATATCTTCTAAGGAAACACCACTATCCTTAATCGCACCTGCAATACATGCGATTGCCCCGCGCCCTTCGGGATGGCTATCAGTAACCCTAAAAGCATCTGCGGTTGAACAATAGCCTGTAAGCTCTGCATGAATCTTGGCGCCACGCTTTTTCGCATGCTCAAGTTCTTCAATAACAAGCATCCCTGATCCTTCACCAAGAACAAAACCATCCCGATTTAAATCAAAAGGCTTGCTCGATTTCGTAGGGTCACCCTTGAAAGTCGAAAGTGCCGTTAGAAGGTTAAAACCGGTAACACCAAACGGATGTATCATACTGTGCGAGCCGCCTGTAAGCATGATATCTGCATCGCCATGCCTGATAATTTCCAACGCTTCACCAATAGCTTGGCTGCTGGCGGCACAGGCGGTAAGGCAATTGAAGTTGGGGCCTTCGAGGCAAAAATACTGTGCGAGGTGCGCAGGCGTGGTATGCAATTCTTGTTCTGCTTCATGCCCGCCATGAAAATGTTTAAGGCCCTCTGCGGCAAACTTTACACAATCGAGGCTGCGAGTATCAGCATTATAAGCACGGGCAATCATCGAAATCATATTGTTAAAATCTTGAATCCCTTCCCCAGAACCAAGATAAACACCAAAACGGGTGCGATCTACCTTTGCGTTATCGAACAGCCCTGCATCATCCAAAGCTTGTTGAGCAGCGGCAGCTGCAAAACAACTATTTACACCGCAATCTTTCCAAGGAGAGGCATCTTTGACATATTTTGCCAAATCGAAATTCTTGATTTCAGCAGCAAAGGTGGTTGGAAAACTTTTCGCATTAAAACGCGTTATCGGACCAATCCCGCTTTTCCCTGCTATCAGATTTTGGAACATCTCTTGAATAGTAGTTCCAAGCGGAGTTACTACACCCATACCAGTTATTACAATTCTTCTTCTCATTGATAAATCTCGATCCGTTTTCGGTCTGTATCAAAAACATCCGCAAGAGAACAAATCAGGGCTTAAACCCAACGGCGAATAACCACCGCTCCACATTGCCCGGTTTGGCACATGCTAACCTTCAAGACGCAATTTTTTTTAAGTTCACGCGATGCCCTAAGTATGGGAACCGGGCAATCAGGATCAACATTTTCATAATTTAATGTACCAGGCACAATGCCTGTTTGAAAAGCTTCCAAGCTGGCAACCAACTCAACCAAGCCACCCGCTGCGCCCAAATTTCCTATTGCAGATTTAACTGCAAGAACCTCAGGCGTCTTGGGTAATGCAGAGTGAATCCCCTGAGCCTCAAGCCTATCTGCTGTTTTGCATCCCACACCATGCGCATTCACATGATCAATATCGGAGACATCGATACCAGATTCATTCATGGCTGCATGAATAGCCCTAGCAACGCCAGAGCCATCTTTTTTCTGATCAAAAGCTGCACCAAACCCGAGGATTTCAGCATAAATTTTTGCTCCCCGACTCTTGGCGTGCTCTAGTTCTTCTACTGCTAATACCCCGGTGCCTTCGCCAATCACCATGCCGCTACGATTCTTATCGAAGGGTCTGCAGGCCTTTTCGGGATGCTCATTATTAGAGGCGAGTTCTTCAAACAAAGAGTGCCTAGTCATACTGAGAATATTGATTCTACTTTCTGCGCCACCACTCAGGAAAAAATCTCCACGATCCCTGCAAAGCAGTCTGTAGGTTTCACCCAGTGCCAAAATGCTGGCAACATCGCTTTGCGTGATGGAATTATTTGGCCCTTGTGCATCATGAAGAATAGAAACTTGGCAAGCAAGCATATTTGGAAGATACTTCAACATCCAGAGGGGTTGGATAACCTCGAGCCCTTTGTGGCCCCAGACATCAAGATCTACCTTGAGCGGATTCCCCGAACTGGAAAGAACAGCGCCATCTGCAAGTTCATTTAATTCGCTTGCAATAAGGCCTGCACCAAAAATCACACCAAAGCGGGTGCGATCCAGTTTTTCTTTTTCTACTTTAGAATCGTTTATGGCGCATTGCGCACCTGAAACCGCAAGCTGGATGGTTTTCGCCATCACTCTTAGGGCTTTTCGATCTTTTTTATCAACATAATTTTTGGCATCAAAATCAGGGATACAACCTGCGAAGCGAATAGGTAAGCCGGAGGCATCAAACGAGGTTATCCCCCGGACACCACTTTTACCCTCAATCAAAGCATTATGAAAAGACGGGCCATTATTCCCTAATGGAGTAAGAGCCCCAATACCAGTAATAACCGCCCTGCGCAAAGAAACAACCATGGCACCCCACCAATCCTGGGTTATTAAATCACACCCAAGGAAAAACAAATAACGAGGGCACATACCCTCAATTTAGCCAGGGCTATCCTTGCCGGTTTGAGAAGCAACTTTTGCCAACCCCAGAAGATACTTGAGCTCTCCGGAGAAAACAAAATTATGATCACCAAACATCTGCTTAGAGCGAGTCTGATCGAGGTGGGCAAAGAAAATTTCTGCCTCGGCAGTCTGTACTCCATTAACAAACACTTTACCCAAGACCGAGGCGGCTTCAGGCCGCATCATAATAATCTCGACTTGGTAAATGAGCTGTTCACCAGCAAACATTTCTCGTTCGAAACGGGCCTTGGAAATTTTAGCAAGCACCACTTTCTCGCGAAACTGGTTTGCTTCACCCACCAAGATACCCCCTGTTTGCGCCAAACCCTCAATAATGAGAGTAGCAGGCATCACAGGATACCCTGGGAAATGATCCCTAAAGTGGTCTTCCGCAGTGCTGAGATTCTTCACAGCCTTTGCAGATTTACCACTTTCGAATTCCAAAAACCTGTCAATCCAGATCCATCTCATAGATCAACTAACCTTGCCATGCAGTTCGGCATAAATCAAAGCATCTAAATCGGATTTAACCGAAATAAGTGCCCTCTTGGCCGGACTTATTGTCAAATATTAATTCTTGCCTGCTGCCAACTTACCTTCGATATAACGGGCAATAAGAGCAACGGTGAAAAGATCACTAAAGTTGTTCACTTCAGGATTTTTTGCAAATTCAGTAAGGTCTGCAAAAGGCATCTTTGCCTTCAGTTCTTCGATACCCTTGGGGGTAACTTTGCCATTTTGCACGATATCTGGATCGCCTTGCAAAACTGCTTCTGGGAAAAGTTCATTGCGGGGAATCTTAATTCCAAATTCCCTCTCCAATCGGAATACTATATCCAAATAGTCAATCGATTCTGCACCTAGGTCGCCTTGAAGGGTTGAAGTGGGTTTCACTTCATCTTCTTCAACATTCAGCGCCTCGATAAGCGTTGCAGATACCTTTGAATAAATCTCTTCTTTAGTAGCCATAGCCTTTAAATCTCCAAAAAACTCGAAGAAACATAATGCAAACTGATACTTCTCTTGCTGAAATAACCTCTACTTAAAATTTAAGCGAGTGTAGTTCTAAGAAAATACCACCCTGCCCATTCCAACACAAAACCATCCTTGGCTTGTCCATTCCTAAATTATACTAAAAAACAACCACAAACCTTGAAATAAACATCAACCCGAAGCTGCTCCCAGACTTAAACCACCATCAACAGTGATCACTTGTCCAGTTATATAACTCGCATCAGGACTTGCCAAGAATAGCACAACCTTCGCAATATCCTCGGGTTGGCCATACCTTTTCATGGGAATGAATTTCTTAATCATATCCCCAGCTTTGTTTCTTACCGCAGCACTCATATCGGTTTCAATAAACCCCGGTGCAACCGCATTAACGGTAACACCCCTTGATGCAAGTTCTACAGCAAGCGATTTGGTGAAGGAATTAACCGCACCCTTACTTGAGGCGTAATTTGTTTGCCCAGGGTTCACATAATCTGCAGCAACGCTCGATATATTTATAATCCTTCCAGATCGCTTGCGCATCATCGAGAAGGCAATCGCATGACAGAAGTTAAAAGTCCCACCTAAATTCGTCTGGATCACTTTGCTCCACTGCTCAGGCTCCAGCCTAACAAACAAATCATCGTGGATCATTCCTGCATTATTTACAAGGATATCTACGCCACCCAAGGTCTTCTCGACTTCTTCAACCACTTCTTTGGTGCGGGCATATTCCGCAACATCTGCCTGTATCGCAATCGCATTCCCGCCTTTTGAAACAATGTCTGCAACTAATCCATCGGCGGCTTCCTTACTACCCTTATATATGATCGCAACCTTGGCGCCCTTAAGCGCTAAACCCATAGCAATGGCTTTGCCTATTCCCCTACTCCCACCAGTAACAATGGCAACCTTGTCTTTGAAAATCATCCTAGCATTCCTAATTGTAAGTAAGAGTCCAATTCAATCAGCCCAATAATCATCGACATGTCAATGAGTGTTCATGCTTAGATAACGATGTAATTCTTTATAATGAGCAATCATTTTCTCATCAGTATCATTGAAGCTAATATCTTTATCGCGCAGGTTATAGCGGGCCAGAGTAAACCTAGCAGATACCGTGGATTGCCCTTCCATTTCGCCTTTACCTTTAAATACCGCCATGTCTGCCGTTTTTTCGATTAACTCGACGGTAATCATCATCTGTTTACCGGGTTCCATGAAATTACCATACTTTATATTCTTGGCTTCTCTTAGAACGATCACACTATGAGCGTAATCTTCGCTAATGCGAAGCAACCAAGCCCCGGCTTCAACCAAAGTTTCCAACATCAATACCCCAGGCATAACCGGGAATGTCGGAAAATGATCTGCCAAGTATTCTTCGCCAAGCGTTAGGTTTTTTAATGCCTTAATGCTAACGCCGGCTTGAACTTCGACAATTTTGTCAATCAGGTTAAAACGCATCCTGTTTCCAATCCTGAACAATAAAAACTATTTTTGAACACCTTTGTCTGACAATCATACCAGACTTTAATACTCTGCGACTATAATTGGCCCCGACCTCTTGGGCAAACTAAAAAAGCAAAAGGCGTCTCGCATTATTTCTTGCGATCATACTTCTGGCGAACCAAGCCTTTAAAATATAAACTTACGAGCAAAGATTACCTTACTCTTTTGTTTATTGTCGTAAATTTAGGAATACTTATCAAACCGAAATGGTTTATTAGATTGAACAATATAAACAATTGAGGCACTTTGCATGGATCAGCAATGCTTTTACGATTGTTCTGATTGTACGCATGATAAGATTAATCCTAAAGTTCTCAAATTCAACGGATTATGAGGTTGAAACTCTAATTCCAGAAATATTTTCGTAAATATCATTTATTTTTGGCCTAATTCCCCTGATTCTTACGCTATTAAGAATTGTTCTCGTTTATATGTGCCAAATTACTTGCATTTTTCTTTATTCCCTATTAAATTAATCTTGTTCCGCTGCTTTGTTTATTCGGCAACTGGGCGATGTCGAATATACATCCGGCGGAACACTTATTATTTTTCTTTTTAAACTTTCTCAATCTACCTTTGAATTTATTCTGCCGCGAAGAAACCCGCTATCGGGTTTGGAAATATATCCAAACTCCAACTGTTTGGTATTAATCAGTTTTCCTTTTTGAAAATTACTATCCATCGCGGCTTCCAAAACCCCAGTGGTAAGCAGAGTTCGCTTGATCGGAATAGGGGATTCTTTTTTTGTAAACAGCTTTTCCAAATTGAATACTTGGGCGTCAAAAAACTTTGCTCCTGGGGGCATGGGCAGTCGAAACATACAAGACGCTAACTTCGCCTGACCCTTGATTTTCGCTGCAAAACAGAAATCTTGTATATGGCCATTCAACAACAACACCGTACCTTTAGTGCCATCCAAATACTCTATTAAAAACGCAATTGGCTCAATCCGCGGAATGGTTAAAGAGGCCGGGGTCGAAGTGTTGGTGCGGATATCTCCCGGGTTTAAAGTTTCACTTTGCATAAGTGCGGCATCCAAAAGTTTCCAACTCCATCGCCCCTCATCGCCTGCTTTCCAGACCGCATCGCCACGAATACACCGTACCGATTTCACCCCGGTTTCCCCACCTTTTCTTCGCTCCATCATGGTTTGCAATGCCTCGAGAGAATGCAACCCATAAATTTCGATTCTGCCATAAGCTGCCAACATCCCCTCCTCAATTGGGGATTCCAGAGGCAACTCCAGCTGGGGCGTACGCCATACAAAGGGCAAACTCGATCCCGCCATGAACGGAAATTTAAGCTCTTCCGACCATGCAACCATTTTTTCGGCCTTTTTAAACTCAGTTGAAAGGTGTTTGTCATTAAAGATAGGAACCGACTTCCCAACTTCTTTAAACACCTTGATCACCTGCTCCATCATTTCGTAACGGGGGTATAAAATCTGGCCCTTTTCGTTCTCCGGGTATTTACCGTGCTCGATGATGAGCATCACTCCATCGACATCCAGATCGCCCTTATCATTCAGGAGTGCATTACGCACATTAACTGCTAATTTAAACCCAAACTCCCTAGATAAAGGCAACGAGACATCGTTTTCAGGTTTTTGATCGGTAAAAACAGAACGAATGTAATGCTCAGGCACATGAAATTGACCATCGAGGTAATAACCGTGAAGGAATCTGCCAGCAATATGATAGGAATGAGAAAGTGGATGATAGGTAGAGGTAATAACCGCGAGGGGCTTTCGGCCTTTAACGCTAGGTAGAGCAGGCTTGGTTCGGGGTGAAGAATCGGGTGCTTGGCCCATTGCCCAAGATGGAATCAAGGTGCCAACAGTTCCCAGAAAAACCCGCCTATCCCTATTTTCTAAGGCTTTCATATTCGAACCTTTTTTCCTGAATAACGCCATAATTCATACCTTTTCATGTATGCAATCAGCTTTTAATCCGATAAATTAACTTATAGCAAGATTTAGCTATCACCCTACAGGTTAATTATTTAAACAGGCACACCGGCAATTTTAAGGATAAGACTCGATGCCCGAAAGAAGTTTTTCCAAACAAAAGCTCGATCTCCTATGCAGACGAAGTTTTTTAGGGTCTTCAGGCCTCGGAATTTTAGGCCTTTCCTTTCCCCAATGTCTTTCTGCCGCCGCAACCGCAGGCAAAAATGTCAAAGCTAAAAATGTTCTCGTGATTTACGAACAGGGTGGCCTCTCTCATATGGATACTTGGGATCCAAAACCCGATGCTATCAGCGAATACCGCAGCCCCTTTAAGCCCATTAGCACCAATGTACCCGGTATGCAGTTCACCGAGCTACTCTCAAAGACTGCCAAAATTGCCAACAAACTTACCGTTGTTCGCTCTATGCATCACACCCGTGGTGGTGCAGATGCGCACCCCAACGGCACGCAATACGCTCTTTCCGGTTCTCATCCCGCAAACGCAGCGATATCTATGCCCGATATTGGCTCGATTGTTTCGCACCTTTTAGGTAGCGGTTGCAAATACCTACCACCCTATATCATGGTGCCTGGCAACCATGAACAAGCAGCAGAAACTCGGGTAGGTTTTTTACCGGCATCCACGAAGGTTTTCAAAACAGGTGGCAAAGACCTTGCCGATCCAGCTTGGAAAATAGAATCTCTCCTCCCCCGCATCGAAAATCAGGGTGAACGGCTTTCTTCCAGAATGCAACTCAAAGATCGTATCGAACAATCGCCTAGATCCTCTGATGCCCCCGCAATGGATCGCTTCTTCAACCAAGCCTTCGATATGATTTCCAGCCCCAAAGTTACTCAGGCTTTCAATGTTCAAAACGAACCCGATAAAATTCGCGAAGCCTATGGCAAAGGGCATCGAGGCGCTTGCTATCTCGTAGGCCGTAAACTCATCGAGGCAGGCGTTCGCTTTGTCACCGTTGATGCACGCTGGCCACTTACCAAAGAAACCCCCCGAGGTGGCAACCTTAACTGGGATCATCACGATCATATCTATACTAACGAAACCTGCGAACTTCCGGGTGCTACTGGGGCAGGCGCAGGGCGATATGGCATTGGCCATTGGGTGATGATGGGTAGTACCGATCAAGCTTTTTCTGCGCTCATCACCGATCTGGAAGAGCGAGGCCTACTTCAAGAAACTCTGGTTTGCTTTGTTAGTGAATTTGGCAGAACGCCTAAAATCAACAAGGCCAAGGGTCGCGACCATTGGACCCACGCCTACTCTATCGCCTTCGCAGGTGCGGGCGTTCCAGGCGGGCAAATCATCGGAAAGTCGGATCGCGAGGGTGGCTATGTCGTTGAATCTGGCTACACCCCAGAAGATTACGCCGCCACCATTTACGAAAAATTAGGCCTCGATCGCAACAAACCCTTATACACTTCTGGCAACCGGCCCATTTTTTATGGCCACGCTGGCGAACCGATCAAAGGCATCTTTTAACTTTAATTAATACGACTTCGCAAACACTACCCTCTGCTTCGAGGGATTACCTGTTACCATGCACTTGCCCTCTTCCTTAGGAAGGTTAAAGGGTATACATCTGATGGTGGCTTTGGTTTCCTCTGCAATCTTCTCTTCTGTTTCCTTCGTACCATCCCAATGCGCCAAGAAGAAACCGCCTGGGGATTCTATCTTCTTTTTGAATTCATCATACGAATCAATTTGATGCATGTTGGCATCGCGAAATGCCTTCGCCTTTTCGAATAACTTATTCTGAATTTCCCGAAGCAGGGCATCGATACGCAAAGCAGCTTCAGCAAGTGGCACACCCATAAGCTTACCTTCTTTGCCGGGTTGATCGCGCCTTGCAAGCACGCAGGCGTTTGCAGCAAGATCCTTGGGTCCGATTTCAACCCTTACAGGAACCCCTTTTAATTCCCACTCATTAAACCTAAAACCAGGAGACTTTTCAAAATCGCGGTCCACCTTCACTGTCAAAGTATCGTACCCATAAAATTCATCCCGAGGTAATGCAACCAAATCTGCTGCGAGTTTATCAGCTACCTCTGAAGTAGCTTTTTGCTCTTCCGGAGTTTTCCCGATCGGGCAGATCACCACATGAATAGGCGCCAACCTTGGGGGCACAACCAAACCCTGATCATCGCTATGGGTCATGATCAGCCCGCCAATCAAGCGGGTAGAAACGCCCCAACTTGTAGCCCAAGGGTATTCAAGCTTGCTTTCCTTAGATTGAAATTGCACATTAAAAGCCTTGGCAAAGTTCTGCCCTAGAAAATGGCTGGTACCCGCCTGCAATGCTTTTCTATCCTGCATCATCGCCTCAATGCACAGCGTATAAACCGCCCCGGGAAACTTCTGCCCTTCACTTTTAGTTCCGGTCAATACGGGCATTGCCATCCATTCCTCTGCAAATTTGCGATAAACCTCAAGCATCTTGTGGGTTTCTTCCTCTGCTTCTGCTTCAGTTGCATGGGCGGTGTGCCCTTCTTGCCATAGGAATTCTGTAGTTCGCAAAAATAACCTTGTGCGCATTTCCCAACGCACCACATTCGCCCACTGATTAATCAGCAAGGGTAGATCACGATAACTTTGAATCCAATTTTTGTAGGTGTGCCAAATGATGGTTTCAGAGGTGGGCCTTACAATCAACTCTTCATCCAACTTTGCATCTGGATCAACTTCTACACCTTTTCCAGGAATCGCCTTTAATCGATAATGCGTGATGACTGCGCATTCCTTGGCAAAGCCCGCCGCCATTTGCTCTTCCTTGGCAAGGAATGATTTGGGAATGAATATCGGGAAGTAGGCATTTACATGGCCTGTATCTTTAAACATTTTATCGAGTGCATGCTGAATTCGTTCCCAGATGGCATAGCCATGGGGTTTGATAACCATGCAGCCACGAACTTCGGAATTTTCTGCAAGCCCAGCACGATTCACAATATCAAGGTACCACTGCGAATAATCTTGTGCACGCGAGCTAATTTTCTCTCCAGCCATGTCATTCCCCTGCGGTTTTTTTTGCCAATATTGAACTTCGGGGCATTATACGCATTTGAGAAGAAGTTGAAATCGAATCCTTTTGTTTGTGCTAAAATGATGCACTTTCATTGCAATTTAGGTAGACAACTTATTTATTCTTTCACCTTCTCCAGAATGCTGTTAATAGCTATTTCCACCTCTTCCACCGTGCCAAAAGGCACCAGCATCCGAAAAGAATAATCCCCTGCCTTCACCCCATCCTTATCCTGCATCCGATAGACACAATTCCACTTCACCACTTTATCACTAGGAAAATAAAATCTGCCATACCCGGGGCCACTCATTTTATTCCTCATCTTTTGCAAGGAAACAACGCCCATGGCATGCTTTCGATCTTCGGTTGCAAGCACCACGGGAAAAGGTTGTTCCCCCAATTGTTTATCCAAAGGTACCAATTTCTTTTGTTCAGGGCTCCACCTTAAAAAATGCTGAAACTCCCAAGGCATGTAACCCGTTAAAGCTTCAAACTGGGCATAAGTATGCCCTTCTTTTTCAGGCACACTAAATGTCACCCGATAATCTAACACCTGTTCCAAACCCATGAAACCAAAACGAACCTGCTTATGCAAAAGATGATTAGAAAGTTCAGTGGTGTTGTAAGCCAGATTACCCTGCGACTTCATCCCAGGCCTGATCCAGAACGCCATCTGATTTCTAGTTACCATCTCTTCGTTATTAACTTCGAGGAACAACAATTTGCTGGAAGACTTTGGCCCTTTGGCATCGAATTCAGAGCCCGCTTCCGTCGGGTTGAAGACCTCTGGGATAAACTTTTTACCCATGTTAAAATTCGAAGCCGATTGCAACTGCCTACCATGATCGAAGCTATCGATGTATTCCTTACCTCGGAACTTAAACGAATGAATCGCCCCCGCCAACCTAGAAGTGGTGGTGATGCTTGCTTCATCTTTGTTAATCTGCTTTTTAAAAACTGCGTCGCCTGAAATATCTGCAAAAGCAAAAGCAGCAATGCTTGTAAATAAAACCAGTAAAAATGCTTTCATGTACATCCCCAAAAAAGTAACTGGCAAAGCCCCTGCCCCAAGAGTATCTTACATAAGTTAACGATATTTGGTTTAACTTATAAACAAAGGAAACGCCGATGAAGTTTATACGCCTTGCACTCGCCCTATTGCCTTTATTCGCCCTCACATTCTCCACCCAAGCTTTTGAAGATGATAAAGGGTGGGTTTCCCTTTTTGATGGCAAAACCCTCAACGGTTGGGAAGCAAACGAAAAACCCGAATGCTTTCAAGTTAAAGATGGAACTCTTTTTATGCAGGGCGGGATGGCTCACCTCTTCTATATCGGTGAGGTGCAAAAACACGATTTCAAAAACTTCGAGTTCAAAGCCGAAGTTAAAACTGCACCCAGTGCCAACTCCGGTATTTTCTTCCACACTGAAAACCGAGGCAAAGGAGGCGTTAAGAAAGGCTACGAAGCTCAAATCAACAACACCTTCGTCAAAGACCCTCGCAAAACTGCAAGCTTGGTTGATGTCGAAGATCGACTCGAATCCCCCGTCAAAGATGATGAATGGTATCAGTACTACATTATGGTTAAAGGCAAACAAATCGTGATCAAGATCAATGGCAAAACCATCGTTGATTACACCGAAGCTGATAAGCCTGTGAGAAAGAAAGGCCGCGAGGAACGGATATTAACCCATGGCACCTTTGCTCTTCAGGCCCACGATCCCGAAAGCAAAACTTGGTTTCGCAACATCTTAGTCAAGCCCCTGCCCTAGGCACTCACGCTTCAAAAATAAACATAAAGCTTTAAATTAGGCGTTTGTGCTTTAACTAACTAAAGCTAGGTAGTCACTGAAAACCAAAACAATCTAATCCACCTTGCAGGGGTAGTTGGTTTGAAGAATAAGTTCTTCCAAATCGTAGCCTTTGAATAGGCCCTTAAAACCGAAATACTTCTTGTTGGATGATCATTTACTTACGCCAAGAAAAAACAGCTTAACAAGAAACAATATTGTGATTGGCAATCTTCCAGATGAGAAGATAAAGGGTACGAACTATAAACTAAAGTCTTTACTCTTTTGAAAAAAAATTGGACAGGGTAGTAACAATACCACCCTGCCACAATAAGTAATTTAATTACTCTTTCTTCTTAAAGATATCTTTCATCAGTTCGCGAGTTTTTTCACGGCCTGTTTTGAATTCTTCCAAATCTAGAAATCCATCTTTATTCGTATCCATCAAGGCAAAGGCCTTATCAAGAAGATCAGGTTTATCTGCATAAGCTTTCTTAAGACTATCCTTTCCGTTTTCTGCCATCTTTTCAGCTAGGGCAGTCATCGCTTTTTTGTACTCTTCCTTACTTACCTTGCCATCACTATTTCCATCCATCTTTTTAAAAACAGCTTCAGGGTCGCCAAAGCCGCCTTTGCCCTTGGTCTTCTTTTCATCCTGAGCAAAACCCATTGCAGAGATTGCAAGAAACCCTGCTGCTACAAAACACATAGTTGCAATACGGAACATAACACACTCCTAGTAATAGAACCAAAAAATGCTAGGTTCACATTGAACCTAGCTTAAAGGGACTTACCTTTGGTTTCTCCCTTGTATTGAAAAAACCTTAATAAGATTGGTATAACGGCAGGGTTTTCCATACCTTCAACTATCATTGATTCATCGTTAAGGTGGCCTTCTAACTGATAAACTCCCCCTGGCTGAACACTGGTTTCAATCAGGGTAAAAGTCACCAATGCAACAGGGCGGCTTTTCTGCACCCGGTCTACCACAACCTTGCGCACTATCCGAGTCGAGGAGTCAACTTCAAGAAGGATCGAGCGAATCTTTTCTGCATGATGGTTTAACTTTGGTTTGGCCAATATCAAATGCGTTCCCGGGGGGGCTTTATCTTCGATTAAAGTAAAATCAACTAGCACCTCATTTAGCAAAGTTTCTATCCGCATTGTCATTAAATCTGCGGTTAATCGAACCGCTTCCGGAACCTCATTTAGAGGCACTCGAATTCCCAGACCTTTTCCGGACTTTAATGCAAGCCACAGTTCTTCTGATTCGTTTCTACCCATTGCCCAATTTTTCACAGCTTGAGCAGGCTCTAGCCAAAAACTATCACCCCTAGTCCATAAATAATTCCTGCGTGGTATGTTTGCATTGGGCAACCTGCTAATTGGGTTGCGGGGGTCGAGCGTTGTTTCAACCAAATAAAGTCGGTCAACAGGCAAAGCGTGGGCAAACATTGCAGCTTTAACCACAGCTTCGGGGCTTGCTTGAACAGGGGAAAGATAAAGGCCGCCAAAAAAAGCGAGTAACACCGCTGCTGCCATTCCTATAGACCAAGTCACCTTTTGATAAATTTTAACTCCACCATATTTAGCAACTGGCTTGATATTAACTTGCCGAAGTATTCGATTTGCAAGCCGCTGAGTTTGCTCATCGCCTGATTTATGGTCTAAATATCTTCTTAGCAAGTTGTCTACGGGATGCGAATCATCGGGTATCATACAATTTGCTCCTTTTCCAAAAGTTCTAAATGTCGAGCTAGAATTTGCCGAGCCCGGTGCAACAAAACCCCAGCGTGATTTTCTGTTATTCGCAACATCGTTGCGATTTCTCCAGTACTTGAACCCACTATTTTCATCTGAATCGCAACCCGTTGTTCCACCGAAAGAAGCTGGATCCCTTCCTCTATCTTCTTTTCAAGTTCTTTGCCTACCGCCATACTTTCTGCACAGTCTTCCCTAACATCTTGAATCCTATCGACCCAGTTTTGCTCATCTTCCTGATCTAATCCCGTTACCAACCTTAGCCTGGTGGTAAAATTGATGGAGGCATTGGTAACGGATCTAAAAAGTAATTTTCTACCATCGACTGCAAGATCATAACATTCATTTTTTTCAATCAGCCTACAGACACAATCCTGCACGATGTCTTCCGCAGTATGATGATTGCGCACCAACGATTTTGCATACGCCAGCGCAGGCCCAGTGTTTAACCTGATCCAAGCTTCCAACACTTCAGACGAGGTTTTAATTCCTGCGATGTTTTTTGATCGCATACTTTACCCCATTACTTTGTTTTCATCTTCTTTACTAGACAACACATTTTCAACTGGTATCTTACACCAACATCGATTTATTTACCCTGCCTTTTGGAGATTCTCAGATGCTTTTAACAATTGCAACTCTTGGCCTTTTAAACCTTACCCTTGCAATCAATCCCGAAGACTTCAAAATGCAGGAAATCGACCGCTCTCTCACCGTCGGTTATGCCGTCATTCTCGAAGATCTCAACAACGATGGCAAAAAAGATATCATCGTTGTCGATTCCCAGCGGGTCATTTGGTTTGAAAACCCCACCTGGAAACTTCATACCATCATCACTGGCCAAACCAAGCCTGATAATGTCTGTATTGCTGCACACGATATCGATGGCGATGGCCTACTCGACCTTGTCATCGGTGCTGATTGGAAACCCTTCAACACCAAATCTGGGGGCACTCTTCAATGGCTCAAGCAAGGGAAAAATATTGATGACCCTTGGACTATGTTCCCTATCGCGGAAGAACCCACCGTCCATCGCATTCGCTTTGCTGATACTTTAGGAGATGGCAACAAGCAATTGATCCTTGCGCCTCTTATGGGTCGTAACAGCACCAAGGAAAATAACTGGACTGATGGTTCACCCAATAGGCTCACCGCTTTTCATATCCCTAAAAATCCTATGAAGGATCGCTGGATGCCCGAAGTTCTTGATGAATCACTTCATGTGATGCATAACTTTTCACCCATTCCCCGGGCGGGCACCAAGGCTATGGATTTCATCACCGCTACTTACGATGGGGTTCATAAAGTTTCAAAAATCAATGATAAATGGACCACCACAAAGTTAGGGGTTGGCAATCAGGAGAACTTAAAGTCCAACCGGGGCGCTAGCGAAATCAAACAAGGTATTCTTGCTAACGGGTCACCCTTCATTGCTACCATCGAACCTTGGCACGGCAATCAGGTTGTTGTTTATACTCAATCCAAACCAGGCGAACTTTGGAACCGCAAGGTGCTTGATGCTCAACTTAAATGGGGCCACGCGGTAACCTGTGCCAACCTCGATGGCAAGCCAGGCGATGAACTTATCATTGGCGTGAGGGACGACCTTGCTATGGAAAAAGGCAAGCGGTCTGGCGTTCGCATTTATTCTAACACCGATGGCAATGGCAATGCTTGGATACAAAACAACCTCGATGAAGGCGGCGTAGCTATCGAAGATTTAGCGGCTGCTGATCTCGATGGGGATGGCAAAATCGATATCGTCGCTGTGGGCAGAGCTTCTAAAAATGTCCGCATCTATTGGAACAAGAACTGAAAAAGGGGACAAGCACGAATGCCATGAAGTTAAGCTACAATTCTCTATGTTTTGATGCGTTTGCGTAATTCCTCATGGGGGCGATTGACGAACGGATAAATTTTGAGATGCCGCTTTATGGTTCGATGTTCGAATCAGCCTAGGCGATGCTGATTGCTGAACCCGTCTCCTTATTGGCGCTCACCATCCGTTCGGCTTCTCGATATGGATGGCTGGCGGTGGCATCCGGGGAGCATAGGTTCATGGTGCGACCGATGATGTTGGCATGCTTTGGAAAACAAGGTTCATATCCACGACCTGCACGCCACGATTTTGCATCTGATGGGCCGCGATCACACCAAACTCACCTACCGCTTCGGGGGCCTGGCTTACCGATGTGCATGGCGAAGTGGTAAAAGCGATTTTTGCCTGATAAAACATTTGATGAATATTACGGTCAATTTATGGTATAATTTCAAGTGAAAAATAATTTATAGCTGCCATCAGGAGTACAAGTATGCGCCTCTCACGCTTTTTTCTTGCAACAATGGTATTAAATTTAGTTGTTGGTAGCATGCTTTGGGCCAAGAGCGGGGTGATTACCGGTCACCGTACCACCTAGCTTTCAAGGTGCCTGAAAAAGAACTGGTTATCGATCTGGATAGATCCAAGCGCGGTGACCCGACCATGGAATCGGAGATGCCACATAGCGAGTGGTACACCGCCAATACCAAGAAGCGTTTCGGCCCATGGGGACCGCCGCACCGGAAATATCCGGTGCCCGAAGGTTTGGAGAAATGGTCTATCGAATTCAAACGCGAACGCGTGATTGCCACAGCTTCGCGCTTCTTTGGGTATGAGTACCAGCATCATCATGTGCCAGATTGGAATCCGCCCCCGGATTGGCCTTGGATGAAGACGGGCGTGGGGCGCAATGGTAAGGGTGTGGATTGCTCCAACATGACATCTTTTGTCTACGATCTAGGGCTTGGAATCCATCTGAGCGGTAATGTCCACACGCAGTCCATAGAGTTGGTGGCAAAACAGGGAAACAGGGAAATTCGCGGCAAGAGGATTCAACTGCCTGAAAGCGTAGAGGACCGCGCCAAAGTGCTAAAAACAGGCGATCTTCTCTTCATCAATAACAAGGAAGGCAAGCTAAGCCATGTTGTTTTGTGGGTGGGGGAAATTGGGCGAAAAGAGAACGGGACGCCTGAATTTCTGGTCATTGACAGCCATGGGGAAGGAGTGAAAGACGCCCGGGATGTGTCAATTCCGGAAGGAATTCACCTTCGGCCATACCGCCCCAACAGTTGGTACCACCATTCGGCCAGCCATGCGATCCGTTGGATTGAATAGTTTTGAGTAAAAAGGGGTCTTGAACTGAAAAAGGTGCCTGGCACGAATGCCATGAAGTTAAGCTACAATTTTTTATGTTTTAATGCGTTTGCGTAATTCCTCATGGGGGCGATTGACGAACGGATAAATTTTGAGATGCCGCTTTTATCGGCGGGGTTAGAGTTGGTATTTCAGATCGAAACAGTGATGGAATAAAAGACATCATTACTGGCGCGGGGCCAACGGGTGGCCCACATGTTAAAATATTTGATGGCAACAACTTCGAATTAATTGATAGTTTCTTTTTGGTTGATCCATCCGATATCGCTGGCTTATATATGTCTTGATAAAAAAAGAAGGCAGTGGTTCTTCTGGGAATAAGCCACCATGCCCTTATAAATCAAGTGATTTCCAGACAAACCGTTACTAATACAGAATTTACATAAAAATCAAACTTTCAGGCTTTTAATAGAATATCTACACCTTCATGAAGTCGCTTTGAATGGAAAATCACATTCAGAAATGAACTCCTGTTGAGATTTTAATTCACTTTCGGTTACATTTGTATGGTTAGGGCCAATACAGAAGCTAGAGAATAAGTTCCATGCGTATTACGGATTTACTTAATAAAGATAAAGTCACTTTCTCTTTCGAATTTTTCCCTCCGAAAACCGAAGAAGGCGAAAGAGTGCTATTCGAAGAAACTATTCCAAAATTAAAACTGCTTAAACCCTCCTTCACTTCCGTAACTTATGGTGCTGGGGGCAGTACCCGCAACCAAACACTCCGCATTGTAAACCGCATTAAAACTGATTTCGCTATCGAAGCTATGCCACACCTTACCTGCGTGGGATCTACCCGAGATATGATAGGCGATGTTCTTAATGAAGCTAAAGCAATGGGGCTAGAAAACATCTTGGCACTTCGAGGTGATCCGCCTAAGGGCGAAACCGAATTTAAGACAACAGAAGGTGGCTTTTCTCATAGCTTTGACCTTATCGAGTACATTAAGCAAAAAGGTGGATTTACCATTGGCGCATCGGGGTACCCCGAAGGGCATATCGAATGCACGGATAAGAATCTTGATTGGGATCGTACTGCTGCCAAGGTTCGTGCGGGTGCGGATTTTCTCATCACCCAACTTTTCTATGATGTTGATGCTTTCCTTGCTTTTGAAGACTACCTTCGAAACAAGCATCAGGTAAAAGCTGTAATAATTCCTGGCATTCTTCCTTTTCTAGGGGCAGAGCAGGTTAAAAGATTTACTGCTATGTGTGGGGCTAACATTCCAGAAGCTATCCTCAATAAAATTAACGCTTGCACTTCGGATGAAGCAGTTCGGGAATTAGGCATCGAGGTTTGCACGGAAATTTGTCAAAAGTTATTAAAGCATGGCACCAAGGCTTTTCATATTTACAGCCTTAACCGCGTGCCCAGTTGTGAAGGCTTAGTCAACAACCTTAAATTGGCCTAATTTCATTTGATTAGACTACAAAAGAAGTGTAGAAGTATCTATTGAGATCACTTTCAATCAACCTATTTGTTTCTTCTTCTGGAGATTCTTATGAGTTCCTTATTTAAAAATCTGATAATTCCTACTTTGTTTTTTTTAACGCTAAGCATTCTTCCTAGGATTGGAAATGCGCAGCAACCCGAAGACTTGAAATTAGTGCCTGGAAACGCTTTAGCAGTCGTGCATATGGATATCGCTAAGCTTTGGAATGCTGAATCGATGAAAGATATGCAAGATCTTTTGAAAAAAGCAGGGCCAGAAGCTTTTAAAGAATTAGAAAAGCGCTTTGTTCCTGATCCATTTACTGTAAAAACTGCGACAGGCTTTGTTATGTTTCCTACTATGCCAGGCGGGCCACCTGAATTTGTCTTCCTCATATCCCTTTCAAAGCCCATCAGTGAAAAAGCATTATTTTAATCTGCTATGCCTGATGGTCAAACAAGCAAAAAAGATGGCATTAACATTCAGGTCAAAGATGATATTGGCTTAGCGTTACTTAATCAGGGTAATTTAATTGCGGTTGGAACCCCCGCATTAATCGTAAAGCTGGGCAAAGATAAAGTTCCTGCAAAAGGTAACTTTGAAAAGTTTCTTAAAGGTGGTTCGGAAAGCCTAATCAACGCAGCAATCAATTTTAATGTGGTTCCCAAAGAAGCCCTTGCTTTTGCTCCACCTCCATTTAACACCTTGGTTAAGGGTATTAACTATATGGAAGTAGATATAATGGCGGAGAAGGGGTTAAAAATTGCCACTTCGATTACTTATGAAATGGCAGAAGATGCTAAAGGTGCGCTCGAAACCATTCGATCGTTTGCGAAATTAGGAATTTCACAGTTGGCAGAACCGCGATTGGAATTAGAGAAACGCCTATTTCCAAAAGGTCAGCAAGGGGTAACGCCACTGACCGAACTTCCGGAATTTATGGGGGCGTTGGTTGGTTTAGCGATGCTTAATGAAGTTGAAGGTCTTTTAAAGAATCCGCCTATTAAACTTCAAGGGGCTTCTTTACTTGCGGAATACAGTCCGCCTTCAATTTCGACAAACTCTATGGTGCCAACTATGGGGATTTTAGTTGGTTTATTATTACCTGCTGTGCAAAAGGTTAGAGAAGCTGCAACTCGTACTAATTCTATGAATAACCTTAAGCAAATCTGCTTGGCGTTTCATAATTATCACGATACTTATAATGGTTTTCCAGCTGCTGCGATTACAGATAAAAAAACAGGCAAGCCCCTTCTTAGCTGGCGTGTCGCAATCCTCCCTTATATTGATCAAAACAACCTTTACAAACAATTTAAATTGGATGAACCTTGGGATAGTGAACATAACCTGAAGCTTGCCAAGAATATGCCCAAGGTTTATTTTCACCCAAAAGTCAACAAACAGGGCGATGATAAAACTCACTACAAAGTTTTCACAGGTAAAGATGCTGTCATTGACTTAACTAAACTAAGCTCACTGACAACTGTTACGGATGGGACTTCAAATACCATAATGGTGGTTGAAGCAGCGGATGGGGTGGTTTGGACGAAGCCCGAAGATATCGCCTTTGACCCTAAAAAACCTCTGCCCAAGATGTTGGAAATTGGGGGCGGGTTTAATGCAGGGTTTGCGGATGGTTCGGTTCGATTCTTTAAATCCACAATTGATCCTGAAATATTAAAACTGTTGATTCAAAAGAATGATGGAAAAGTCATACCAGCAATCCCTTAAAACAAAGAAGTATGGGTTAAAATTGAACTTTTAGAGGTTAAAAGTGCCTGTTTTATTGAAATTCTGGCCCTTTTAACCTTATTCCTGCACACTATCTGCACAATCCTGTTGGCAAATATCCTTTCGCTCGTCAATAATGTATAGGGATTAGCCATCTGGGCTTATTCCAGACTTTAGAACTGTTTGATTGGGAGTGGTTTCATGATAACCCGCCTTGGTTCTTTTATACTTTTTCTTGGATTGGCTTTTTCCATAGCTGTTCAGGCCCAAGATGCAAAACCTGCCAAGGAAGATAATAAAGCAATCCAAGTTGATGTGACTGGTAGCCAAGAACGCCTTAAACAACAATTCAAAGATTTTACCACAGATCTTCTAAGGTTAGCTCAACGACTTGAGAACAGCCCAAAGGCGGAAGATCGCGATAAAGCTCAGGCACTTAAGAATGCTTTAAAGGCCGCTTCCGAACAAGGGATTGAAGTCAAGTTCACCACGCTGATTCTGGCTCTTAAAACCTCCAACGCTTTCAAAAACATTGATACTCTGCAAGGGGTGTTGACTCAAAATCAGGAAATTCGCGATGACCTACGCAAACTGATCGATGTATTGCTCAAGGATGATCGCGAATCGGCACTACGCAAAGAACGCGAGGAAGTACAAAAGCTTCTCGAAAAGTTAAAAGAAGTGATTGAGAAACAAGAGCGCGTTCAAGCCAACACCGAGTTGGGCAAACTAGGAAAAACCGATATCGCAAAAGCTCAAAATAAAGTCACCAAAGAAACCAAAGACCTTGTCGATCCTAAAAAAGATGGCGACCCTAAAGATGGTAAGGGCAAAGATTCTAAAGATGGCGACCCTAAAGATGGTAAGGGCAAAGATTCCAAAGATGGCGACCCTAAAGATGGTAAAGGCAAAGATTCCAAAGATGGCGACCCTAAAGATGGTAAAGGCAAAGATTCCAAAGGTGGCGACCCTAAAGATGGTAAGGGCAAAGATTCTAAAGGGGGTGACCCTAAAGATGGCAAAGGTGGTGATCCCATGGATAGTAAATCCGGTGAGTCCGCAGATATGCCGCCGAACCCTGAAACGCAAATAGCCAAGAAGCAGATTCAAGAAGGGGTAAAGGAGCAGGAAGCTGCAGAAAAGAAAATCGATAAAGACGACAAGCAAGGCGCATCAGAAGATCAAGCAAAGGCTGTTGATAAACTAAAGCAGGCCCAGAAAAAACTGGAAGAATTATTGAAGCAGTTGCGTGAGGAAGAAATCGAAAGGTTATTGGCACAACTACAAGGCCGCTGCGAAAAAATGCTTGCAATGCAAATTGCAGTGAAAGATGGCACCACCGCCTTAGACAAAATCATTGGGGGCAACCCCGATAAGAAATCAAGCAGGGCAGAAGATCAAAAAGCTCTTGAGCTTTCCGATAAAGAAGATGATATCAGCAAGGAAGCCAACAAGGCACTCTCTCTGATCGAGGCGGAAGGTTCCGCAGTTGCATTTGCTGAAGTATTTAAGCAAGTTCTGGGTGATATGAATACCACCGCAGGAAGGTTGCGCAGGGCCGATGTTGGCGAGGTCACCGTTGCAATTGAAAACGACATCATCGATGCTTTGAAAGAAATGGTAGCCGCATTAAAGAAGGCTCGAAAAGATAATCAAGAGCCCAAGCCACCGATGCCACCAATGCCCCCTTCCAGCGGTGGCCAACCACCAGATCAACGGCTTATCGATATGATTGCAGAATTAAAAATGATCCGCTCAATGCAGATTCGGGTGAATAATCGCACCACCATTTATGGCAAGCAGATAGCTGGCGAGCAGGTTCCCAATATTTCCAAGGTTGCAGATCTCAAGGAAAAAGAAAAAGCTCTAGGGGCTAGAAAAGAATTCAAGGATCTTTCCACGAGACAGCAAAAACTTTCCAAGGTGACAGAAGACATAGCCAAGGGTCGAAACAAAGGCCAATAAACGAAGGATTTTAGCCATGATTAATGGATCAAGAATAGTTGCAGGCGCTTTTGCTTTGGGCATTTTAAGCTGGAGTTGGTGCAGCGGTGCGAACCCCGTGCCCCCAGTAAAACCCATTTTAGAAATACCCTCCTTTGGGGTGTTGAAGTCTCCCACCGCTACCGAAGTTAAAGCGCAGGCTGATGCATGGGTGAAAACCAAACCACCACTTTCTGCAGAACAGCAAAAGGCAATGGATGCCTTGTGGGCAGGTATAGACAGTTATTCCGACAAGCTTGCACAAACTTTTGCACTTCTTGATCCTGATGCAGCGCAGATACTTAATCAGGCAAAGGAATCGGTGTTTGAAGCCCCACAGGAAATTCCCGCGTTGCTGAAAGATGCCTCGAAGCCGATGTTCTTTCGGGCCAACCTTGCAGTCACCTATTCCAGAATCTTAAGCCAGAACAAGGTGTATGAACTTGCACTCGATACTCTGAAACTATTCCGACCTGAACAGGTTGCAGACCCTTCTTCCTACCTTTTTCACCGGGCAGTTGCTGAATTCTCCCTAATGATGAAAAAGGAAGCTGATGACACTATCAATAGGCTTCTCGATGATGTTTCTGAATCTCCTGAACGCTACCGCAATGTAGCAGCGTTGATGGCAATCGAAATGATGGTATGGCGGGAGAAAGACCTCGGATGGATTTCACGCAAGATGGAAAATATCCAGCGCAGGTTAGGTCTAGGACAAGGTGGCAACAAGACACAAAAGATTCAAAAGGAAGTTGTGGTTCGCTTGGATGAGATGATCAAAGAAATGGAAGACCAAGCAAAGAAGGCAGGGGATGGTGCAGGTGGCCCTGGTGCCCCTGGGCCAGGCAATGGCCCCCCTGGAAATAATGTACAATCCTCTGCTCCGCAACAAGATAGCATTGGTGGCAATGGTGGTGGTGCAGGTCAGGTAGATCAGAAACGCGTACGCGAGATTGCAGAAGTCTGGGGCAAACTTCCCGAGAAAGATAGGGCACGGGCAATGGTGGAACTCACACGAAGCCTGCCCCCTAAGTACCGTGAAGCTGTAGAAATTTATTTTAAACGACTTGGAGATGCGAACCCCGCACCGTGATGAATAAACCTTATCGTATTCTGACTCTGCTTTTCTGCATTGGGTTGATAGTCATTTTGGCTCAACCCTTTGTCGTTGATGCTGCAGAATTAAAAACTCTCAAGGGTGAAACTATCCAAGGTAAAATCACCTCGTTCACCGATACAGAAATCATAGTTGACGCTTCGGGGGCAGTTCGCAAAATCCCGCTTTTCGAAATGATGCAGGTTACTCTCGAGGCAACCGCTATTCATCCGCCCAATCCTTTTTCACTTGTAGAGCTTTCTGATGGCTCGCAGATTGTCGCCAATTCTTGCATCATCAAAGGTGATTTGATTGAATTAGGTTTGCCCGGTGGAGAAAAACTTCCCGTCCCCACTAATAAGATTTCATGGGTGCTTTACAAAGCACAGGTAGCATCCGATCGCGCAACTTGGAATGAAAGAATCAGCAAAAAGCGCAAGCGAGATGTGGTTGCGATTCTTAAGAAAGATGCAGACAACCCCGATGGTATTCTAAATCTTCTTGAAGGCACATTGGGCAAAGGAAGCGATGATGGCAAAACCATCGATTTCAGCACCGTGGGTTCCACCAAGCCCATTCCTGTTCCCCAAGCCAACCTTCATGGGTTGGTCTTTTTGCGGGCTCTCGATGCCGAAGCTTTACCAGTTCTTTGCAAGATCATCGACAAAACAAAATCTGAGTTTCTAGCTGCCAAAATCACTCTCAACAACGAAAACCTCAAAATCAAAACCTCTGCCGGTTTAGATTTAACTCTTCCTCTCGCATCTATTCATAAGCTCGATTTTAGCAAGGGCAAGCTAGCCTATCTCTCCGACCTCGAACCTAGCAAAATACTTTTATCCCAAGATGAAGAGCGTTTGTCCGCATTCAGAAAAGATACCAACCTTGATGGAGGGCCACTTCGCATCAACGGCGTATCCTATGCCAAGGGTTTGGCCATGCTTGCTACCACTGATCTAGAATTTGATCTTAAGGGTGAATACCGAGAGTTCAAAGCCATTGCTGGTTTTGATGATCTTGTAGGCTGGATTGAAGGATCAGTAATCCTCGAGATCGAAGGAGATGGCAAACAACTTGTAAAGTTGGAATTAACGCGCAAAGATAAAAAACGCGATAACGCTATCAATCTTAGTATTAAGGATGTGCAAAGGCTTCGCATTGTTGTGCGCTCTTCCAACCCTCTGGAATTTGGCAAGCACCTAAACCTAGCGAATGCCCAGATTAATAAGTAATGAAAGGATCTTTGAACATGAGAACCCGGATTTTTTCGGCTTTGCTTGCTGCTTTGATTAACATTGATCTTTGCTTGGCTGCAGACCTCGATCCCAAATTAAAACAATTTGAATCTTCCCGCATGGATGTAATTAAAAAAGTGGCCCCCGCAGTCGTTGCGGTAGTTACAGGGGGTGGCTCGGGCGTTCTCATTAGTGCTGATGGTTTTGCACTTACCAACTTTCATGTGGTTGCTGGCCAAAGCCCTGCACTAAAATGCGGCCTTCAAGATGGCGTTCTTTATGATGCTGTTTTGGTTGGCCTTGATAAAGTTGGCGATGTTGCACTTATCAAACTTCTTCCCAAAGAACCAAACAAACCTTTCCCTTTTGCAAAACTCGCCAACAGCGATAAAGTTCAAGTGGGTGATTTCTCTATTGCTATGGGCAATCCTTTCATGCTGGCCACCGACTTTTCTCCCACCGTAACTTTTGGATTGGTTAGTGGTACACATCGCTATCAATACCCTGAAAAAGGAATGTTCGAGTACACCGATTGCATCCAGATTGATACTTCCATCAACCCAGGTAATTCCGGTGGACCACTTTTCAACATGAATGCAGAGTTAATCGGCATCAATGGCAGGGGCTCTTTCGATAAAAGATCACGCATCAATTCTGGTGTGGGTTACGCCATCTCTATCAATCAAATTAAAAACTTCATGGGGCACTTGCGTGCTGGCCATTTTGTCGACCATGCCTCCTTGGGCGCTGTGGTGGCAAGTGGTTTCGAAGAATCCGCTCTTGGAAAAGTTACGGTGAATGGCATGATTGATTCCGATGCGACTCGCAGGGGAATTAAAATAGATGATCAACTTCTGTACTTTGCAGGTAGACCCATGACAAGTGTCAATCAGTTTAAAAATGTACTTGGCTTGTACCCGAAAGGCTGGAGGATGCCTTTAACTTACAAACGCGAATTAGAGAATGGCTCTTCAGAAAGAAAAGAAGTTTTGGTCAGGCTTATGGGCTCAGAAAAAATGGAGATAGGAAACTCCAACGGCGCAACCCCTATGCCTGTTGAACCCAAGCCCATGCCTAAAGGTCAGGTTCAACCTGCAAAACCATCTGGGCCAAAACCTCCTACTGGCCCAGCTGCTAAGTTTTATGAAGCCAAGTCGGGATATGCCAATTATTATTTCAACAAACTTGAGAAAGAGAAGCTTCTCTCCAACTTCAAGAAAAACGGAGACTTCTCTTCGCTTTCGGGCAACTGGCAGGTACAAACCACAGGTAAGATTGGCGACAAAGGCAGGCAGGCGGTTGTTGTTTTACGCATTCTCGCAAAGGGTGCCAAGGATGCCAAAAACGATTTGGTTCAAGGTATTTTTGATGGTATCGATTTTTCTGTTGAACCTTTGGCTGTAGAACAAACTGGGAATGTGCTCAAAGATCCCCCGGGAAGTGGCGGGCTTCTCGTTGCTTTCTTCCAACTCAGACAATTATTAGCGTATGGCGAAAAAGGGTTTGTAGGCGACTTCTCGCATGGTGGTATCGAGCCTTATTATACCCCCTCCGAAAATACTCTTAAACCCAACTTCGAAGCCCAGCGCATTAATGCTGCGGTTTTACGCACCAATCTCGCTGGCGTTAATACCAAGTGGTACTTTAATCCTTCTGACTATAAACTGCTAGGTTTTGAGGTTTCCACCAACCGTGAAGATGATCCATGCGAAGTCCACTTTTCAGAATATAAAAAAGACTTTACAGGTAGGGAACTGCCCGGTAAGATATTAATCAAGTATGGCGATAAGGAATACGCCTCTCTAAAAGTGGATGGTTGGAAAATGGAGTAGCAGTTTTATTTTGGCACTTAACCGAATTAATACTTGTCATGCCCACAATTATCCTTCAAAAATACAGGCGAGCCTTCACTTTAATCGAATTACTTGTGGTGATTGCAATTATCGCAATCCTAATTGGTTTATTATTGCCTGCAATACAGAAGATTCGCGAATCTGCAGCTCGGATGACTTGTTCCAATAATATGAAGCAGTTGGCTCTTGCAACTCTTAATTTCGAAGTTACTTTTCGAAAACTTCCACTAGGAAAACATGGTACCGCCTCTACAAACCAGACTCTGGCAATAGGCACCCAAGCTGGGGTGCTTGTGCAAATCCTTCCCTACA